>Ga0209515_10002536_pt1 | contig 27909 bp, 26 predicted proteins | sample Subgroupgradi54m_FD_187454 | JGI IMG/M metagenome (GOLD analysis project Ga0209515, IMG submission 187454) | Subsurface groundwater microbial communities from S. Glens Falls, New York, USA - GMW60B uncontaminated upgradient, 5.4 m (SPAdes)... ... | reverse complement strand
GGCGGTGTTTGTTGGACAAAGTTCGAAACTATTTCGAGCAAAATCCAAATGATTAAAACGGACTCGGCAGGGCGAAACAATTTGTCTGGGGGAATGGATTCGCCCTGCCTCGGCTCTTTTCCCGCCCGCAGGAGGGGTCTGGGGAGGAATGCGGGCGGGTTTCGGACTGGGGGTTTTTGGAAATTCGGCGGCTACAAAATTAGAAACCATACATTGAAAAAATCTACGATTTTTGCTATGCTTGTTTTGTGAGCAAAGAAAGTAATGGCTCATATTTCTATACTATCAAAAGTAGCATACTATGGCAACTATATCACAGAACATTAAGCGAATACGAGCAAAACAAGGATTGACGCAGGACGACTTGGCGAAGAAAGCCAATATCAAATACTCTACCCTTACCAAAATTGAGGGTGGTGTCGTTACAAAACCAAGCGTTCAGACAATCCAAAAAATCGCCAAGTCGTTAGGCGTTCAAATGGAAGAACTTTTGAAATAATTTATGAATACTCCTGAAAAACCAAATATTGAGAGTGTGCCACCAAGTGAAAACAAAAAAGAAGTTTCGCCTTCGGTTGAAGCTATAAAAAATCTTGCCGCTAAATATCCGGAAATGGGCTGGCTCACTGGCAATGTTGACGCAACACCAGAAGCAAGTATTTCAGACCAGACCGAGGGAACAATAGGCAAGCATATTTTCCCGAATCTAGACAAGAAAGATTTGATTGAATTTGACAGGACAGCAGTCGGGATACTTACCCTACAATGGGCAGCTAACGGAGATTATGAAAGTTTTACTGCTTGCCAAAAGGGGCCGACAAAATTAACGCAGGAGGGCTTTGCAAAACTTCAAGAATATACGAAATCGATTTTGCAAAACCCAGAAGATTTTGAAGCGATGGAAACTTTTATGGTCATCAACGACCTTGGAAAAATTAAGGGTGTTGTGGAAAATATTGCAGAGAAATCAGGTGTAAGAGATGTGGATCACGATAAAATGCTTCTTATCGGCTTAGAGCAACACCCGGATATTTCACCTAGCTTTCAAAAATTATCGCCTCGCCACAAAGAGTTGATACTCAATGGCCTAAAAACAAAATTCAACATCGGGCAATTTATCCAAGGAGAAAATGTACCTGCAAGTCTTGAAGGGCTAAAAGGCATAGATGAGGAAAGTCTGAAATTTTATCTTTTGCACGCACTTTATGACATTGCTGGAGCGGCGGGTCAATCTGTACAAAACGGGTCAGTGGTAATGAACGAACCTACATATGAAAATTTCCGCTTAGCGATTAACTCACTTGAACAATTAGGAGAAGGCAAAACACCCGATGAAGCATACAACTCGTACCTTGCCCAAAAAGCAGAAAAGTTCAGCTTCGACATTTCCATTCCAGCAGATCGAGCTATTACGCGAATTTGTTGCATGCTTCGCACCGCAAGTGCGGAACAGGCGCAGGAAATTTCTCAAGTATTTGCAGGATTGCCGCAGAATACTCGCGCAATACTCGAAAATGATTTGAACATGAGAGGTACTGACGACGGTATTGCAACACTCATTTATTACGCCCCCGCTTTTTTAGCGAATCTTCAAAAGAAATTTTTCGAAAGTGGAGAGACAGACGCCTCTAAAAAAGCTCTCACACTTGGATTGACCACTTTCGCAAGGGTCTTTCAAGAAGCGAGGATTGCAAATAAAGGAAGAGAAGAAAACGGTGTGTATACCGTCATGGCATCTCCACTTGCTAAAGTGGCGGCAGAAAATCCTGATAAATTAATGCAACAGGAGATTACGTTAAAAAATGTTGGTGGTGACGCAGAAATTGAGCTTGTAGATGTCCCAACAATCGACAAAGATAAGTTTCCAAAAATTGGAAACTTATCAGAAATTTCCGGAAAAAAGGTGGTGGTGGTTGGAATCGGTGGAGGGTCTGATTGCGTACAAGCCGCACTACTTGGGGAATTGCTAAAAAAGTCAGAAAAGGATTGTCCTTGTGTGATTTCCATTCGTACAGAAAAAACAGGATCACAAGGCGCGACTGGAAAAGTTGGAGAAAAACGATCTGTTGAAAATCACGGCGGAGAAATTAACAAAGGTGTTTATCTTGTCACTCCAGAAACTACTGGCTCGGGCAGATTTTTGGAGAATATACCCACAAGTGATATCCCCGTTTATCTTGTTGTTGAACAAGAAGACATTGGTCTGTCGGAGCAGATAGATTCTGTATTAAAACAAGTCGGTGGCGTGGATACTGTCGTTGCAGTTGATACTGGTGGCGATGCTTTGTATTCTACAACCGGCCACGATGAAGCAAGAGCGACACCAGATCAAGATTTGCGAAGTCTTCAAGCGATTAACAGCTTGTCCGGAGTACAAAAGTTGAGTTGTGAAATCGCCGTGGGAATTGATACGCCACCAAATGGAGAGAGTGTATTACTTGACGCAGAGGCAAAGCACTACGAGCCAACCCCAGAGGAAATAGTTTTGATTTTGGAAAAATATCGAGAATGGCAAATGGACGGGTCGAATGAAGCGCGTTTTGGCAAAACACCTCTTGCTTGGCAGGAAGCACTAAAAGACCATTTCGGTTTCCAAGAGATCAATTTGCCAACAAGAGTAGTGCTTGATAAAAAGAATCCGTGGAAACCTTTTGTGCATGTCCAACCGAGCACAAAAGGGATGTTTTTTATGGATGTTGAAAAACATTTGAGAAGTATTGGAAAGTAATTAGCCGCCGAATTTCCAAAAACCCCCAGTCCGAAACCCGCCCGCATTCCTCCCCAGACCCCTCCTGCGGGCGGGAAAAGAGCCGAGGCAGGGCGAATCCATTCCCCCAGACAAATTGTTTCGCCCTGCCGAGTCCGTTTTAATCATTTGGATTTTGCTCGAAATAGTTTCGAACTTTGTCCAACAAACACCGCCCTCGCGTCTCGTCTCGTCTTGTTTAGGTAATTTGCAAATTTAGATTACGTTGTTATACTATTTATGTTCTTTGAGAAAGGAATAATTCATTGGCAGACCATGGTCAAAATCTCTCCGACTTAAACCCCGAAATACTAAAATTACCTCAATATCTCCAAGATGAATTCAACAAAAGATTTGAAAAAGAAGGAACCGCGGATTATTTAATTCTAAGAGCAGAGGATTGCATAAAGATTATTGAAAATGAAAAAGCAGAAGCAATAAAACGAGAAACCAAAAAAACGAAAAATCGAAAATCACAAAGATTGGCTAAAATCCAACTATGGGTAGATCTCTACCAGCAAGAATTCAATGTTGATATCAGAAAAGATATAGAAAATCTATATATCCCCAAGAGACAAAAAGGATTCAATTGGTTGATTATAGTTCATAAATCTTTCACAGCGATGCGGATATTCAATAAATTGATGGAAAAGTTTTACTGCGTTATAGAGTCTAAAAATATGTACAACCTAGAGGGTGTAAAAACAGTAGTAGAAAGACCGGATACTCGGATATATGCCATATGGGCAAAAGATAGAGTTGAAGCGGATATTGAACACAAATTTAAATCCGCTGTTCAAATTAAAAAAGAAGACATTAACTCTATTACATTAGAAGAGAGATTGCTTCTTGAGCTATGGTACTATAGAAAAAATTCTCGACTCGGCTCCGAGCGAGTTCTTAAACAAAGTTCAAGGCCGACAAAAAATCATCTTGACCTTGATAAGGAGACTCTTTGCGCCGGTTCTCGAGTTTTTAATGATACAGTCCCTTTTGTGCGTTGGGATGATAGCGATAAGATGGTGCGCGTGGGTTGTTGTCGGGTGTATAGCTCAATGAATAGCCTCTGTTGTCGTCAGGTGGTTTCATAATAGAGCTTATAGCTTTTAGGCGACTATCAATGTGAGTAATTTTTTCTGAAATTTGAGTTAACCCCGTCAAGGGGGTTATTTTTTTCCAAAAAAATCAGCATTTACTCCCCGATTTTTATTTTTAAAGAGAGTTATCCACAGGCCGAAAATTGGTGGGGCGTATAATGAAATTATATTAAGTTTTCTTTGCGCCTGGAGGTCTAGTTGAAGCACGGGAGAAGCATGTTGGTGAGGCTGATTTTTTGCCCTCAAAAAAACGGCTCCAGACAGCAAAGAACCATTATAAATTAATTTCAGATTATTAAAATTTATGGCTGCCAAGAGGACAAAGTCAGCGAAGTTATCACCAAAAAAAGTCGGCAAAGTTATTTTAGCTAAAGCTTCGATGGCAAATGAGAAGGTCATAGCCAATAGCCAGGAATTTCAATTGGTTAGAAAAAGAGACGGCCGGGTGGTGCAATTCGATAAGGCGCGAATTATAGAGGCGGTTTCTAAAGCAATGGAGAAGACCGGTGAAGGCGGCCAAAAAGACGCGGAAAAGGTGGCGGGAAAAGTTATTGATATATTATCTAAAAAATTTCCCAATAACTATATATTGGGCATTGAGGAGATTCAAGACGCGGTTGAATCGTCTCTTATGGTCTTAAATTACGCCAAAACTTCTAAATCGTATATTTTATACCGTGAGGAGCGTTCTAAGCTTCGCGAGCAGCGCAAAGAAGTTCCAGCGCACGTTCAAAAGCTGGTTGCGGAGAGTAGAAAATATTTTAGGAATCCACTATCAGAATTCATTTATTACAGAACCTATTCTCGTTGGATCCCGACCGAAGGCAGGCGTGAGACGTGGATTGAAACCGTTGATCGTTACATCGGTTTTATGAAAGAAAATGTGGGCAATGCTTTGACTGACGTTGAATACGCCGATTTGCGTGAAGCAATTTTAAAGCAAGAAGTTATGCCTTCGATGAGGTTGCTGTGGGCGGCGGGAGAGGCGGCCAGAAAGACGAATGTTTCGGCTTATAATTGTTCGTTTATCGCGCCGTCTAAGGTGGAGGATTTTGCCGAGATAATGTATTTGTCCATGTGCGGAACCGGCGTCGGATTTTCGGTGGAACAGCACAATGTTCATAAGTTGCCCCAAATCAAGCCGACTACCGCGAAGAGATTGCCGACTTATGTCATAGAAGACAGCAAAGAAGGGTGGGCAAGAGCGGCTACGCTGGGCTTAAAGGCCTGGTTTAACGGAATGGATGTTGATTTTGATTATTCACAGTTGCGGCCATTAGGCGCGCGTCTTAAAACTATGGGCGGCAAGAGCTCCGGCCCCGGACCATTGCGCGAGTTTTTGAACTTTGCCAGAAAAAAGATTTTATCCAAGCAGGGGAGGAGGCTAAGCTCTTTGGATGTCCATGACATTATCTGCAAAATTGGAGAAATTGTGGTTATGGGAGGGGTGAGACGTTCGGCTTTGATATCTCTATCTGACCTAGACGATCAAGAGATGAGATACGCTAAGCATGGTCAATTTTATTTGAATGAGCCTCATCGGGCGATGGCCAATAATTCTGTCGCGTATAACAACAAGCCGTCATGCCACGAATTTTTAGAGGAGTGGTTGGCGTTGGCTAAAAATGGCACGGGTGAGCGCGGAATTTTTAATCGTGGAAGCTTGAAAAATCAATTGCCGGCGAGACGCTGGAGAGTATTTAACAAGCACGCGGCGACTTCGGGCACCAACCCTTGCGGCGAGATCGTTCTTCGTTCCAAGCAGTTTTGTAATTTATCAGAGGTAGTCGCGAGAACCGAGGACACTGAAGAAACTTTGATGAAAAAGGTGCGCTTAGCGACTGTTTTGGGGACATACCAATCCACTCTTACCGATTTTCCATTTTTATCTAAAGCTTGGAAGAGAAATTGCGAAGAGGAGAGATTGTTAGGGGTTTCCATAACAGGGCAGTGGGATTCTCCGTCTGTTAGAAGCGGAGAGATGCTTGCCAAATTAAGAGATGAAGCTCTGCGAGTTAATAAAATTTATGCCAAAAAGTTTGGTATCAACCCTTCAACGGCCATAACTTGCGTAAAACCATCAGGAACCGTTTCGCAATTGGTTGACGCGGCCTCGGGTCTTCACGCCAGGCATTCGCAATATTATATTCGCCGCATAAGAATTGCCGCAACCGATGGATTGTTTCAGATGTTAAAAGATCAGAAAATCCCATTTTATCCTGAAGTCGGGCAAGCCAAAGATACCGCCGCGACTTATGTGTTGGAATTTCCGGTTAAAGCACCGGAGGGCGCCGTGTTTAAGAATCATTTGTCAGCTCTTGATCAGCTGGAGCATTGGAAGATGGTTAAGCAAAATTTTACCGAGCATAACCCGTCGGTTACAATTTCAGTCAGTCACGATGAATGGATAAAAGTCGGCAACTGGCTTTATGAAAATTGGGAGATGTTGGGCGGGTTGTCGTTCCTACCGAGAGAAGATCACGTGTATGCTCTAGCCCCTTATGAGGAGGTCACTGAAACGAAATACAAGGAATTGGTAGCTAACTTTCCGAATATAGATTTTTCGCAAATTCTTGTTTATGAGAAAGATGACAGCACGCAGGGAGCTAAAGAGCTTGCATGTGTATCTGGAGTCTGCGAAATCGTCTAGATTAAAAAATCAATATAATGGCTTGTTTCGGTGTCGCCCTTTCTCGCTGTGCCTACTTGGCACAGCTTCGTCAGGACTCCTAGAACCAAGCTCCCGCATATTGATTTTTTGTTTTACCCGTATATGTCTTCTCCATCGACATGCCTCGGCTCGCTTGAATTGATGAAATTTCTCTATTTTCTTATGTTATTTAAATAAAACCCCATCACTGGGGTTCGCCGACCATAAGGAAAAGCAGGGGTTCTGAAATAGTTCCACATGATGTGCCTATACATAACCGGCCATTATCATTGTATATGCAAGGTATAGCATAGGTTTTAAAAGGACTTTCTGGTGGATCCAGGCTATAATATTGAGATCCACATGCATAGATTTCGTTATTTATGCCTCTATCTAAGTCTTTTTTACCCATTAATTGTGACGGATATTTTATGCAGAAAGCTACTAATTCATGAAGTTCAGCCGGTCTTAAACCGAATTTTTGCCTCAATCTTTTCGTAGCATTTTCTGGGTTACAGAACGATGCTTCACCTCTAAAGTCAATGCGCATAAGATAAACTTTTTCTTTTATTTTTCCTTTTCTACTCGTTACAAAATTCCTTGCGTCTAGATCCCAGACTGCCCATCCTTTTTTTGGTTTCCAGCCGTGGATTCCTGTTTTTTCAAATAAGTTATCAAGATTTTCATCGAAATCAGTTTCTATTTCATAAACTCCCAAGAAGTTTTCTGAATTTGTGACCGATTCTCCCTCTAGTTTTTGATTTTTTATTTTTAACTCTACTTCAAAATCATCTTGAGCAAAACCGCTTTCAATTGCCAATTGCGAGGTTATTTTTCTGATATTATTTCTAAAATTACTTACCCTTCTGATTTTTTCTTCTCGTTCTTGCATTAAGGCATCAACCGGCTTATTTAAATTTTTTTCCTTTTCAAACCATTCTAGCATATCCTTATCTTGCAGAAGCAAGATCGAAATACCTTCTACTGCGTACTTACTTTTGATCCATTCCCTAATGTTTTCCGGCAGATTTTTGAAAGTATTATCGATAATGTCAACTCTTTGAGCAGCACCATATTCCATGGCAGGCTCCTATTGTTGATTGTCAATGAAGACTGATGAGCACAATCTAACATTATATTATTAAGAATGCAAATTTTTTGATTTTGATATGTTTGCAAGCCGTACTTCGTCGGGGTCGCCTAGCACTCGGTTAATTATAGAGATTTTTGATTTTGATACGTTTGTAAGGCATGTTTCGTAGGGATTTCTAGAACCGAGTTCATTAATGCTGATTTTTTATCGTAATGTAAGTTTGTGTTCGCGTATAGAAGTGTTATAATTTTTTTATGCAGAAAAAAAGTTTTGAGCAAACCCCGGAATCGGGAAGCGAAAAAGAAACTGCTTTCAAGAATTATACCAACGCAATGGAAACTTACCTTCGCGTTACCAATAAGATGCGTGGATTAGAGCGCCGTTATCCGATAGGCACGAGAGACTCGGCCATAAATTTTGAAATAATGGAGATGGATAAAGACCGTCATCAAGATCACTTAAAACTAATTGAAATCGCAAAAAAACTTGGTAAGAGCAAAGAAGATGTTTTAATTGATATCATAAGGTGGGAGAATTCATTGGCGGATTATGGGTTACCGGAATTTTCTATTTTGAAAAGTTCGGATATTTTAGATACGCAAGGTTTTCATTCAGCCATAAAATTCAATATTGATGAAGATCTTGGTAGGCCACTTAGCCCTGCGCCACTAAACGAATCTGCATTCGGAAGTGATTTCGGTGAAAGAGTATTTCCAGAAGACAAAATTTTATTGGTATTTTCGATTAACCCAATCGAGGGTTACGGCGAGGATGAGATTAAGCCCGAGGATTATGAAGAGAGAGAAAAAAGAGCCGAAGCTTTAGCCATGGAGATTAATGGAGAATATTTTGACAATGTTCAGGGTGGTTATCACGCTACCAGCGCTCATATCATAGGAGTAGTTTTTCCAATCAAAGATTTGGAGAGTGTTCTTGGTATTATTAGGAATAATTCTGATAAATTTCGCCTCGGGAAAGAATTTTATGGATAAAAAACCGACCTATCGGTCGGGGTGAAAATCTTTTTCAAATTTTTCTGTGTCAAAGTTAAATTCAGGTCCGAGGAATGCAACAATTTTTTTAGCGTCTTTTTCGGCGTTTTTGAGGCAGACAGAGGCGCCGGGGGAGGGGGTGATATTGAAAATGATATTTTCTCCGTTCAATTTCGCTTCGCCCAGCTCTAATGTTCGGGTTTTGAGGTTTACGATTTGCGGGCGAAGACCTCCCAAGTTTTTGCCAAACTTAATATCGGAATATTTAAGAGAAGGAACAATTTTTTGAGCTTCTTTGAGGAAAAACCATTTGCCGATAAGGGGAATGTCGTAAAGCGCATTTTTTGATATGAATTTGACTATGGTTTTGTCGGCTACAACTTTTACGAGACTAACGATTCCCGCGACGGACGCCACGGAAGATTTCAGGAAATCGAAAAACGTGCGATATTTTTTCTTTTCAAATAGTGGAAGCGCTTTGGCGGTCGGGCCGAAACGAGTTTCTTCGGGGTTTTCCACATCAGCGTCGCCATGGATGGCGGCGAAGGGAATGCCTTTTATTTGCATGGTGTAGACTTTGCCATTCAGGAAGTTTTTAGATGTATAGAAGTTTCCAACCACAGGGAGAATTCCGTAATCAAGTCCTATGCCCAACTCTTGCGCGAAAAGCAAGCTATACGGCCCGGCGGCAACTATTACTGTTTTAGCGACCAATGTCTTATTGCCATTTCTCATAGTGAAGTTGCCATCGGCGTTTTTTCTGATTGAGTTTATGGCGGTGTTAAGTAGAACATCAATATTTTTTCCGCAGCTCTTCGCGTCAGAGACGAATGCTTCGGACAGTTTTTGATAGTTAATCGCATAGCCATCATGGCTCCATAGGGCGAGGATGGGTTCTTTAGGATCTCTTCCTTTTATTAAATTCGGCTCAATGTCCGCTATTTCATTTTTTTGGAGCAGTTTTAGATTGGGGAATAGAGTTTTAAACTCTTCATATCTTGCTCTTAATTCCAAGACTTCTTTGGCGCCCACTGCCAAAACCATTTTGTAAGATTTGCGGAAAAGTTCGGGATTGTTTTTATCGTCTACATAGCGCTTCACCATTTCTGCCGCTTCTTTTACGACTTTGGCTTTATCCAGAGAATAATTGGTTTCAATGTCGCCGAAGTGAAGTGTTTGGCTGTTGCTTTTGGAATCGGAGCTCACGCTTGCTATGGAGCCATATTTTTCAATTAGCGCTATATTTTTGAGATTGGTGTAGCGGCTCAAGATATAGAGAATGGCAGTGCCGGTTACGCCTGCCCCCACGATCGCGCAGTCATAGATCGGTTTCATTTCCATCTCCTTTTGTCAATGTACGCTTATATTATAGTGTATGATATACAATAAGTCAACTCTGTTATAATTTATGAATTTGGTGAATAATGCCATTTTAAGCCGTCATTGCGAGGAACGAGTCTTCGAGTGATGCGGCAATCTTACATTAGTTTTATTTAAAATAATCATAAAGTAAGATTGCTTCGCAAAGCCTCGCAATGACGATTTTATGCATTATTTACCAAACTTTATAATTTATTGCTATTTGACTTTTGTAATATCAGATGCTATAATATGGAGTATTCAGGTTTGAGATGATGGATTGGAGGGACAATGGCCAAGCGAAAGAACGGTTATTATGCCGTTGTGCTCGATGATAAGTCTTCAAATGCGCTTAGGTCTTTGGCGGTTCATAGTTGTGTTTATTGCCATCATTTGACATTGGCATTTAATCCTCTAGTAGGTGATTGTGATGATGTTTGCTGGTCACGTTACATTGGCGGGACTTTGGATCTGCACGTAGTCGGTATGGCAAAGGACGATAGAGGCCAGGCAGTTTTTGTGCCCGAGACCACGTCTTCTAACAAGTATCCACATGTGACGATAAGTTGTGCCGAAGGAGTGCATCCGACATATAGTAAGAAGCTCCTGGAACGGGCGGTAGAAGAGGGAAAGATTGAGTCGCTTGATATGCGGCTTTCCGGCACGATTCGTTTTATCCCATTTGGAGGGAAATAGGTGGAAGCAAGTAAGTTTGATAAGTTGATGAGATCTTTAAGATGGCCGCATAATGCTACTCCCGAGTTTGTACTAAATGCGGTTTCTAAAGTTCGGCGTTTTATTGATTTTGATCAGACCATTCATTTTGGAAGAAAAGGGGGGATAGGCAAAACCCTTCGTGGCAAGCCGATAAGAGAGTTTTTGTCGGAGGAGCCGTTTATTGTCCAGACTTGGAATCCCTCGGGCGCTATGTTCTTTTTTCATGACAATCCCGATTTTCCCCAACCGGTTTTGATTCTTACGCCTCCTGGATTTAAGGTATTGGGAGATGACGGAAGGGTTGACTGCGGAAAGGACCTGGACGCGATCGGCGTTTGTAACAAGGTAATTATTGACGATTGGGCGGCGGAAGATCCGCCAGCTATTCATTCAGCCGGAAGCGAGATTTTGCTTCCGAATTAGAAAAAGCTAAAACTTGGTATAAGTTTTAGCTTTTTTATATTGTGGATCACAAAATCGTTCCGTAATCCTATAAGTATTTTTATGAGCGACGAAGACGATGCTCATGAAAATACTTATAGGATTACTGCATCTATCATTTATTGAAAAAAATTTCTATCTCTTTTTCGGTTAATTCTCGGTTTTGGCCGGGTTTTAAATTGCCCAGCTTGATGTGCCCGATTCGAATGCGTTTTAAGCCTGAAACGGTAAGCTCCAACTCGGCGAGCATAACGCGAATTTGATGGCGCTTGCCCTCAACCAGGGTTATATAAATTGAATGGTCGTCGATAATTTTTGCCCTAGCGGGTAAGAGGCGCCCAAAAGCTTTAGTATCCATTCCTTTTTCCAAAATCGCGGGGATGCCTTCTCTTATTTTTTCTTTTACCCTTACGATATACTCCTTTTCAAGTCGAGATTCGGGGTCGGTGATTTTGGATGTCAGTCGGCCGTCATTGGTAAGTATTAAAAGCCCTTCGGATTCTTTATCTAATCTTCCGATAGGGAATAGCCCTTTCTCCGCCCATTCTCCTATAACGCTTGTGTCATAATTTTCGTCTTGGGTGGAGAGTCCGCGAGGTTTATAATAAGCAAGATAAATAAGTTTTTTTTCATGCCCCTTTTTTACGACAACTTTATCGTTTTCGTTGATTATGGTTCCGGGACTAGCGGGTTTTCCGTTTACTAAAACAAAGCCGGCCTCAACGAGTTTGTCTGCTTCGCGGCGTGAGGCAAGTCCCAGATCTCTTAAATATTTATTTATGCGGATAGGGTAATTCATAGTTATTGAGTATAGATTAAACTATTTTGTGCAATATGTAAAATGCGCTACGCAGAATAGTGCTTTCCGCGAAAGACGAAGCCCTGCCTACCGGCAGGCAGGCAACATTCGCGGAAAGCACTATTCTGCTCCGCTTGTGTATAAAAGAGAAAGGAGCGACGAATACGATGTCATCCCAAAAGGATTCTTATCCTATTTGGGATCCAGGTTGTTAAAAATCTGGATTCCTGCTGGAGTTTATCCTGATGAAAATCAGGACAGGAATGACAGATCGAAAAGCATCATTGATTTGTTGCTCATCGTTTTCGTCCTTCGCTTGAAAAAGTGTTGGTTTCTTTCTTTGTTTAGAACAGGGCGTAAGGATAGTAAGGTGTCGCGAAACTATCGGTTAGTGTTACCGGGATGAGCTCTTGACGGGTTATATGAGTGTGCGTTATAGTGTAGATATAACACTAACTAGATTGTTTTTTGGGCGTCATTTTTAGACCGAGGCGTGGATTTGCAATAGTTGCTTTACTATGATAATATATGTCTTGGTCTGGGCATGGACCCAGAAATGACCGTTTTTGCACATTAAAATCAATAAACCGGGGAACAGATGAGGAGGAAAAGCCGTGGGATCAGGATTGTGGAGCGACTTTGACTACAAGAAATCCGCTAAGGGAGCGGACGCTTTCAAGTTTAGCGACGCAACACTTAAAAAGCCCGTGGAAGAGTGGGCTCCTCATGAACTTTTAAATCCTCGGGATTTAAAGATCCGTGAGAGCAGAGATAGCGCCGAACACCCAGAATCTAATGCTGTCATGGTGGGCTTGGATGTTACCGGCTCTATGGCTCAAGTTGTGGTTAAGGTTCGGGATTCGATGGGGCGCTTAATGGATATGCTTCTGAATGGTAAATACGTTAAAGATCCACAGCTTCTTTTATATGCCGTGGGCGACGCGACGACAGACAAGATTCCTTTTCAAGTAAGTCAGTTTGAATCTGATATTAGAATCAACGATCAACTTACCAAAGTAATTCTTGAGGGTGGCGGCGGCGGACAGATGACCGAATCTTATGAGCTTGGTTTTTATGTAGCGGCCAGGCATACCTCTATTGATTGTTTGGAGAAACGGGGTAGGAAAGGTTATCTCTTTACTATCGGCGACGAGATGCCATATCCCAATGTTAAGAAAACCGAAGTTAAAAAGATTTTTGACGTAGTTCTCGAAGAGAGTGTTCCGATGAAAACAATTGTTGGCGAAGCGCAGGAGAAATATCATACTTTCCATATTCTTCCTAAGGGATCAGATCATTTCGGCAACGAGAGAGTCCGAAATAAGTGGATTGATGTTTTGGGCGAGAAGGCGTTTGTTTTGATGCTCGAGGATCCTTCCCTGACTTGTGAAGTTATTGCCTTGGCAATTGGGATGACCGAGGGAGCTATTACTTTCGAAGAAGGTCTGCAACTTGTAGCCGACAAATCCGGCCAAAAGACCGCGGGCGTGGTTCGTAAGGCTTTGACTGACTTAGCCGAATATCTGGATGGAAAGCCGAAAACCAAAAAGGGTCCGCCTCCGGCGATTACGCTTTCTTAAATTCAGGGTCTAGGATTCGAAAGAGTGAGGGGGGCAAATCAACAGCCCCCCATTTTTTTAGTGGGGGCTAGGAAGGAGGGGATGTGCCGCGTGAAAAAGCTTGGCTTGTGGCCGGGCTGGGGTTTGGCGATGAAGGAAAGGGGACGATTGTTGATTATTTGGTAAGACGGGAAGGCGCCAAAGTCGTTGTGCGTTACAATGGTGGAGCGCAAGCCGCTCATAGAGTGGTATTAGATGACGGACGCGATCATGTCTTCGCTCAATTTGGGAGCGGGACGTTGATTCCCGGGATTAGGACTTATCTTTCGCGGTTTATGCTTGTTGAACCATCGGGCATGATAAATGAATATAACCATTTGAAAAAAATTGGTTTTGAGGATGCTTTTAGGCGATTGATGATTGATGAGCGAGCGCCTCTTATTACTCCGTTCCATGTTTCTGCCGGAAGACTTTTGGAGTTTGAGCGCGGAGCAAATAGAAATGGAAGCTGTGGCTTAGGCATTGGTGAAGTAACGGAAGATTTAAGAGATGCGCCGGATTCGACTCTGCGTGTTGGCGATTTAAGAAATCTCGGTACTTTTTATCAGAAGTTTTTGAATGTCAGACAAAGGAAATTGCTTAAAGTTGAGCATCTTTTTAACAAATTCAGATATATGAATAGCAATATGGCTATTAACGTGAAAGTTTTTGAGAGCAAGGATGTGTGGGATTGGTGGATGAACAGATATGGTGAATTCACAAAACTAGCCACTAACATAGTGAGCAGCTTATACTCAGGTGAGATTTTTGGAGACGATCCTGTAATTTTTGAGGGAGCCCAAGGGATGTTGCTTGATAGAGAGCGGGGTTTTTATCCTCATGTGACTAAAACCGACATTTCTTATAAGAATGCCGAGATATTGCTTCGTGAAGCGGGGCACACAGGGGAAGTGGCTAAAGTTGGGGTGCTCCGAGGATATTTTACTCGTCATGGTGCCGGGCCATTTGTTACTGAAGACAAAGAGTTGACGGAGAATTTGCAAGACGAATGCGGCAATAAAGAGAATGATTGGCAGGGTAAGATGCGTGTTGGCTACTTTGATTTGGTGGCCGCTAAATATGCCATTGATTCGATCGGGGGAGTGGATGGATTGGCTATAACCAATTTGGACAGATTGATAGAGATGGATGAATTAAAAATCGCTCGCGGATATTTTCCGACATCAATAGAGAAAGATGCTGAAGCGTTATTTAAATGGAACGGACCTATGATTACGGGTATTTTGCCGGGCGAGGCAAAAGAAGCCGTCACTAAAGCGCTTTATAACGCGAAGCCGGTTTACGAGGGTGTGTCAAACGTACGCAACAGAAAAGAAGCGACTCTGTACGCAAGAAAAGTTGCCGAAGAGTTGGGTATAAAACTCTCAATAGTTTCCTTTGGAGGCGCGGCTTCCGATAAAGTAACGATTTAAGAGTTAGTTATAAAGCCGCCAAGTGGGCGGTTTTTATCTGACTTTAATTATGGGAAGATCATCTTCCAATATATTGGAAGATGATCTTCCCAGATATTGCTTGCATGATTATTAAAAATATGTTATTATCTAAGCGGAATTCGAGGAGGGGAGAAATGAACAAAAATCTTGAAGGATTGAAGCTAGTACTTTGCCAAATGAAGGTGGTTCCGGGAAGGCCCGATTTAAATACCGCGTATATTGTGAGCGAGATTCAAGCGGCGGCTAAACGAGGCGTGGATATTATTGTCTTCCCTGAAATGTGCGTTACCGGATATTTTATCGGCGACAAGTATGAAGATGATGCGTTTTTGAACGATGTTAAGCTTATGAATCGCAAGATTTGCGAGGCGACTAACGCAGGCATTACCGCGATCGTGGGGACATTGGTTCATCCGCCGAATACCAAAGGCGAAGATGGATTCCCCAGGGTTATGAATTCCGCTGTGGTTTATCAAAATGGCCGTTATGTGGGCCACGCGGTAAAGACTCTTCAGCCGAATTATCGGATGTTTGACGATGATCGGCATTTTTTCTCAACCAGAAAGTTAGCTCTTCATGAGAATAAAAATTTGGAAGATTTGATTAATCCTTTTGAAATAAAAATGCCCTCCGGAAAGATTTTGAAAATAGGAGTCATGCTTTGCGAAGATATGTGGCATGAATCATATTCGTTAAACCCTGCGAAAATCTTGGCCGAGAGGGGCGCAGAGATTCTTTTTAATCTTTCGGCTTCACCTTGGACTTGGCAGAAAAATAGAAAGCGCCATCAGATTGTTAAAAAGTTGATAGGAGAAATAAATGTGCCGTTCGCGTATGTCAACAATACCGGCATACAGAATGTCGGTAAAAACATCATTATTTTTGACGGCTCTTCAACGCTTTACAGCGACGCGGGCGAAGGAGTTTTTGAAATACCTCCGTATGCTGATGGATCGCATGATGTAACTTTGACGAACGATTTGAAACCTCTCGCTGTTTCGCCGCAGGATGACGCTAAAGAGCTTTATCTTGCTATGCGGTCAGCTATAAGCGAATTTTTTGCCGCGTTGCCGTTGGGGCGACGTAAGATTGTGATAGGCATTAGCGGCGGTATTGATTCGGCACTGACCTCCGCGCTTTACGCGGATGCCTTGGGATCAGCTAATGTTGTAGGCATCAATATGCCTTCCAAGTTTAATTCGCAGAAGACTAAAGATATTGCTAAGGCGATTGCGGATAATCTGGGCATTGCTTATGACGTTCGTCCAATTCAGGAAGTCGTTGATGTGATTGCTAAAGCGACTGATGTCTCCGAAGGCAGTTTGGCGCATGAGAATATTCAGGCGCGAGTAAGAATGGAAATATTGGCCGCGAGGTCGCAAGATTTGGGTTGTATGTTTTCAGCGAATTGGAATAAAGTAGAAGCCGCGTTTGGCTATGGCACTCTTTATGGCGACATGGCCGGGGTTATGGCATTGATAGGTGATTTGGTAAAGCGCGAAGTTTATCAATTGGCTGATTACTTGAATCGTGAAGTTTACAAAAGAGAAGTAATCCCGCAAGAATGTTTTGATATTGCTCCTACGGCTGAACTTGCCCTCAATCAAAAAGATCCGTTTGATTATGGGCGGTTGAACCATCGCGGTTATCACGAAGAAATGGTTCGCGCTTTTGTGGAGTTTAGGAAAAATCCGGAATGGTTTTTGGAGTCATACCTCAAAGGAACACTTGAGAAAGAATTGATGTTAGAGTCCGGTAGATTGAAAGGGCTTTTCCCTAGTAATCGTGATTTTGTGCGTGATTTGGAAAAGCATTGGCGGATGTTTTCCGGAGCGTATTTCAAGCGGGTGCAGGGAGCTCCTATCCCCATTGTTAGCAAGCGCGCTTTTGGTTTTGATTTTAGAGAGTCAATGATGTCGCCGCATTTTACGGCTAGATATCATGAGTTAAAAGCCACGATTTTATCAAAAGATGCTTTTCGCGCCGTGATTTATGGAGGGAGTTTTAACCCGCCGGCGCTTCATCATCGTCAGATTGTTATGCGGCTTCGGGAATGGTTTGATGAGGTGATTGTGGTGCCTAGCGGTATCAGAAAAAATAAAGATTCTTTGATGGCTGCTACTATCTTCGACAGAAGAGAGTTAGTAAAGTTTAACTTTGCCGATATTCCGAATGTGACCATTTGTGATTATGATCTGGAGCACGATGTTTTTACCCCGACTTACGCGCTTTATGAAAGGTATAAAGCCGACTATCAAGATAAAGAAGTGTGGTATGCCGTGGGCGCTGATTTGGTAATTGGAGGGGCTAAAGGAGAGTCTGAAATTCAGAGGCTATGGATAAAGGGTCACGAAGTTTGGAATAATTTGAATTTCGCGGTTATTACTCGGGTGGGTTTTAATCTTAGAAAAGAAGATTTACCGCCTCACGCCGAAGTGATTGATGTTGATTTTGTGGGCGCTAGCACCAATATAAGAGAATTGATTGCCAAAGGAGAGGACGTGTCGCCGTTCGTTAAGAAAGAGGTGAATGAGTATATTAAAGAAAAGAAACTTTACGGAGGAGGGGCCACAACGTGTTGATCGCCACATTGCCACCGGTTCATCAGGAAGAGGTTTTGAATTTTCTTATTTCTAATCCTTCTGTTGGCGCGGTTCGTTATAATACCGGAGCTGATTCACCATATTCTCCCCGAGAGACTTTGGAGAAGATTGTGAAGTTAACCAGTCGGTATAAAAAGCCTTTGTATGTTGATTTGAAAGGACGCCAACTTCGAATTGTGGAATGGGCGACTTTCCCTTATGGCCCGATTGTTTTGAATCATAAAATTAAAGTTGAGTTGCCGGCGCAAGTTTATTTTAGAGGCGATGATGTTTGTAATATTAAAGAGGTGATTGACGGCAATAAGCTTTATGTTGAGCCATTCCCTAAATATCCGGTGGGGAGAGGCCAATCGGTTAATATTATTTCTCACAAGTTAGAAATTGAGGGATATTTAATTGAGAACGATCGCGAATACGCATCAGCCGCCTGCGAGCTAGGCATTAATAAATTCATGTTGTCGTTTGTGGAGAGTATGGATGACGTGATAGAGTTTGAAGAATTTTTGAAACGCAGCCTTTCTTTGGAAATTGTTTTAAAGATTGAATCGCAAAAAGGAATTGATTTTGTAAAGTCCTCTAAAGCCAAGACCTTTAATTATTATCGGTTGATGGCGGCGAGAGATGATCTGGTTATACAGATTGGATTGTTTAAAGCGATGGAAGCTTCAAAAATTATCGTAGAAAAAGACGATGAGGCGATTTGCGCTTCAAGATTGCTTATGGGGCTAGAGCAGGGCGCGGTTTCTATGAGCGATTTGTCTGATTTGGAGTTTATGCGAGGGATGGGTTATAGGCATTTTATGCTCTCGGATGGATTGTCTCGCAATCATGGGAAAGAGGCGATTAAGTTTTGGGAAGAGTATAGCAAAAAGTTTAAAGTCTAATACACAATACAGCCCATGGGCTGTATTTATATTAGACCGAAGCAGATTGCCCAGAAGTGGGGCTTTTTGGAGCCCGCTCCGGGGCGCAAGCCCCAAGTCTTAGTCTCCAAAAAGCCCCACTTCTGGGCAATCTTTCAATGTCAGTTCATAAGCGTGGAGGTTACGTTAAAATTTTATAATTTTGGCCCACCTAAAATTCCGAAGTTTTAACAGGAAAAATCTTTGCGCAGTAGGTTTGTTTGTTGAATGAATTGATTTGTAGTAAAATTTGAAGATATGGAACATAAAATTAAAAATAAAATTCACGCTAAGTTTCCGGGGAAGTTGGTAATTATCGGTTTTGGGAGTATCGGTCAAGGCGTTCTACCTCTCATTTTGCGGCATATTGATATTGATAGAAAAAATATCGCGATTGTGACGGGTGACGCGCGGGGCAAATCCATTGCCGAGAAAGAGGGAATCGCTTTTCACGTTACGCCTCTTAATCCACAAAATTATCATAAAGTTTTGGAGACGTTTTTGGGAGAAGGGGGATTTTTATTGAATCTTTCGGTTGATGTTTCGTCGGTTAATTTGATTAAATTTTGTCAAGATCGCGGCACGCTTTATTTAGATACCTGCATTGAGCCATGGACAGGCGGTTACGTTGACCCTACGCTTACTTTTTCACAACGCTCCAATTACGGCCTTAGAGATACAGCGCTATCTCTTCGAAGCCCGCAAAACGATGGGCCGACGGCAGTCATTGCTCATGGGGCGAACCCGGGAATTATTTCTCATTTTTTGAAAAGAGCGTTGCTTAACCTCGCGAAAGACACCGATTTTAAATTTGAGAAGCCGACTGATAAAACCGAATGGGCTAAGTTAGCGAGTGATTTGGGCGTTAAAACTATCCATATTTCCGAATACGACACGCAGACGGCTGATAAGCCGAAAAAGATCGGCCGGTTTGAAAATACTTGGTCGGTTTACGGTTTTCACGCCGAGGGCGTTACCCAGCCGTCGGAGTTGGGTTGGGGGACTCATGAAAAGCATTGGCCGGTGGGCGCCAAGCGGCATGATTTTGGATGTGATTCCTCAATTTACCTTGAGCGGCCGGGAGCGTTTACGTTTGTGCGAACGTGGACTCCGGCCAGAGGAAATTTTCTCGGGCGCTTGGTAACACACAATGAGTCAATTTCTATTTCAGATTTTTTTACATTGCGTGAAGGAGATAAAGTGGTTTACCGCCCGACAGTTCATTATGCCTACAGGCCGTGCGACGCGGCGGTTTTATCGCTTGAAGAGGCGATAGGCCATAATCTGCGGCTTCAAGACGAGCAGAAAATTTTGATGGATGAAATCGTTTCAGGCATGGACGAGCTGGGTATTTTGCTTATGGGTCACGCTAAAGGCGCTTACTGGTATGGTTCACAACTTTCTATTGATGAGGCGAGAGAGTTGGCTCCTTATCAAAACGCGACCGGCTTACAGGTTACCTCGGGCGTTGTAGGTGCAATGGTTTGGGCTATGGAGAATCCTCGGCGCGGCATTGTGGAGGCCGATGATTTAGACCACGAGCGCGTTATGGGAATTATTGAGCCCTATATGGGTAAAATGGTAGGGGAATACAGCGACTGGACGCCGCTTAAGGGGAAGGCGGGTCTTTTCCCTGAAGATGTTGATACAACCGATCCGTGGCAGTTTAAGAATTTTTTGATTTCGTAATTTAAATAAAAAAATTTCCCGCTTTAGCGGGGATTTTTTTATTTGAAGCGACTTTTTTAATCGTCATCAACTTTGGTTTTAACTCCAGAGATGATTTTACCAGTCTCTAGATCGATTTCGATTTCATGGCTAGCCACATCTTCACTGTAGCGTTCGTCGTCTTTTTCAGCCGCCTTTTCAGCTAATTCCGCATCTTTGAAGAATTCGACACTTACGCTTCCATCATATCCGTTTTGGGCGTATGTAGCGAATTCGATTGTTAAAGTTCTTTTAAGAGTGTAACCTTTCCCAAGCTTTTCTTTCTTTAGTTTATCCAACGCTTTTTGAGCTTCTGCCTTAGAGGTGAAAGTCTTTTCGTTGGTTTGACCTTCGGTGCCGATTTTACCGAATCGAACAATCAGCTCATTCTTCACCACTTCAACTTCCCAAAACTTGTTAGAACCGCCGGTTGTGCATTCATAACGTTCTTTGGCCATGCTTGCCCCTCCTTTTCTTGCTTAACACATTATATATTATTAAGCTACTCTTGTCAAATTGGGCTATTGACAAACTTGTTTATTTTTGCTATAATATAAGGAGTAGATTCGAGAATCAACTTGGTTACAACCATTTTATCTCGGACCTCAAAAGGTCAAATAAAAACCAATATATTAAAAGATAAAATGGCTTATAATAACGACGGTGGATTCTCAAGGCCTAAATTCCAAGGAAATTGGACTTGTGGTAAATGCAATGCCGCTATAACGGAACTTCCGTTTCAGCCGGATGAAGCAAGAATTAAAGATTTGCTTTGCAGAGATTGCCACAAGGCTAAGAGAGATTCTTTTGGCGGTAACCGCTAAATAGAATAAACTAAAACTCCCTATTATGGGGAGTTTTAGTTTTAAGGCGGCTTTATTTAATCTCCAAGATTTTATATTCTTGCGGGCCTTTTCCGGTTTTTATTGTTACTATTTCTCCTTTTTTGCAATTCATTATAGCGGCTCCTAACGGCGATTGATTGGAGATGCGGCCGAGAGTCGGGTTGGTTTCGTGGGGGCCGACAATTTCAAAAGTTTTTTGTTCACTATTATTTTCTAAAATCACGGTCACGCCGAGCTCGACTTTATCAGGGTTGAGATTTTTTTTAATTATTATAACCCGTTTAATTTGATCTTCGAGACTTGCTATTTGATAATGAGCGCGGCGGAGAGATGACTTGGCGTCTTTATATTCGGCGTTTTCCGAGCGGTCGCCATAGGCGGCGGTGCGAGCGGTTTCTGAAATTAAGTGGGGGAGAATGTGTTTGAAATGAGCAAGCTTTTCGCGCATGTCTTTTAAGCCATCTTCCGTAAGATAGATTGGGCCTTCATCTCGTTTTTTAAATTGATCCGATCTTCTTTTGGGTATTTGCATAAGCTCATTAATTATTCATCTAAAACTTTTTTGAGTCAAGAAATCTAAAGCTTTCTATACAATTGCTTGAAAATTACTTTTTGGAAATCGGCTAAGCTTGAGCTTTCAATCACTATAACTTGTTCAGTATTTAGGTCTATAAATGCCACGCGGTCTTCATAGATAATTTGGATGATGTTTTGATCAAAAAGGTTTGTTTCCGGCGGAATAAACTTAATGAAGCGTTCCAGTCTTGAGCGTTTCAACTTTCCTGATATTGGGTTGCTTATAACTAAACGCTCCAAACGTTTTTTGTCTCGTCTTTCGCGGTAATCGGGTGATAGGTAACGATTGACTGCCGCCAAATCTTTTTCGGATGTGTAGCGATAGAAAGTGTGCCCACGCGGGGTATGATCTATTACTTCATCAAAAACAGCGCGGATTCCGTTTGGCCCATGAAAAATTCTGGTAGCGCTGTTTATGACTTCCACTTCGGAAGCTTTTTTGTTTTTGGTTAGTTTAGAGATATCTTCTAATCCTTCCATGAAAAGGGAGGTGAGACGATGAATGCTCTCGGCCATATATTTGGTTCGCCGGCCGATTTTTTTGGTTGATATGAGTTTGGCGTTTAACAACTCTTTCAGAGAGCGATAAAGAGCGGGGCGGTGGATTTTGGCGCTTCGAGCAATGTCGGTTGCGAGCAGGGGACCGAACTCCCGAATGCTTTGGTAAACCAGAGGGCTGTGTTTTTTGAAGCCAAGGCGTTGGAAGACGATAGTTAGTTTTTTTATATTCATATTTATAAGTGTACTTTTTTTAGTACATATTTGCAAGCTTTAGTTGACAAACGTTAAAATCTTTGCTAGTATAATGGTGGATTAAGCTCGTTGTCAACTCAATAGGAGGGGTGGTCATGGAACAGTCAAACCAGAATCGATTTGTGCTGATTTCTTCGCCTTTGATGAGTGGAATAGCTGATTCTATTGTTAAGCGTTTGGAAGCCCGAGGGTTTCTTATGTCTCATCTTCACCTTGAATTTCATAAGTTCCCCAATGGCGAGTTTGTGACGCAGATTCCACAAGCGATTCGCGGACAACATGTTTTCTTCTTGCACGCGCTTCAGCACCCAGATCCGAATACGGCATTTATGCAGATGCTTATCGCGCTGGACGCGATGCAACGGGCATCGGTTTGTGGCGTTACGCTTGTTACGCCTTATCTTCCATATTTACGGCAAGATCGTAAAGATCAGCCTCGTGTCCCTATTTCGGCTCGAATGATTGCGGATTTGATTGAATCCAATAAGGCAGTTAAGCAGTTGATTACGATCGATATGCATGCAGAACAGGAACAGGGCTTTTTCTCAATTCCGGTTGAGAATTTGACCGGTGTGCGCCTTTTTGCCGAGCATGTTCGTGAGCGTTTTGCCGATGATTTGGCTAATGATAAGTTGGTCGCGGTCTCGGCTGATTTTGGAGCGTCGGTTCGGAATAATCGGCTAGCGAAGGCGTTGGGCGGTATCCCTGTTACTATTTTTGAAAAGCAGCATCCGGCTCGCGGTGAGACAAAGATTGTCTCCGTCATTGCTCCAAGAGTAAGGGGTATGCGAGTGGTTATTTACGAAGATATTATTGATTCCGGAGGCACCATTCTCAAAGTTGAGAGCGCTTTGATGGATATGGGCGCGACTAGTGTTCATGTTTACGCGACCCACGGTATTTTTAGCGGAAATGCTTTGGCTAATTTTGCGGTTAGTAAGTTGGATGTGAACTGCACGGATTCAATTCCTAGATCTTCGGAATTTTATTCAGAGCATAGCAAGTGGTTTACTCGAGTCCCGATTGACGCGTATTTCGCGGAGGCGATTTATGAGGCGACCCAGATGGGCGGGAGTATAAGCAAACTTTCGTCTTGATTTGAGAAAATTGGTCGGAGCAAAAGGGAGGGAAGCAAAGATGGACCTCAAGGATTACATTCGTACCATTCCCGATTTTCCCAAGAAGGGGATTATGTTTCGCGATGTTACTTCTATCTTGGAAGAGCCTGAAGCGTTTGGGGAAGTGATTTGTGAAATGGCAGACCGGTGGGATGGCGAGATTGATGCCATCGTCGCACTGGATGCCCGTGGGTTTGTCTTCGGCGGTCCGTTGGCTATTGAGTTGGGAGTTCCTTTGGTTTTGGCGCGCAAGAAGGGCAAGTTGCCCGGTAAGACTCAGAGTGTTACGTATGCTCTGGAATATGGCATCGACACTCTTGAAATGCATGAAGGTTCTCTTGAGCCGCATTCTCACGTGTTGGTGGTTGACGATCTTCTGGCTACCGGCGGCACTGCTTTTGCTGCTTGTGAGCTTATTGAAAAGATGGGAGCTAAGGTTGTTGGTTGCGCGTTTGTGATTGAGTTGGTGGGTTTGGGCGGCCGTCGGAAGCTCGGCAAGTATGAGATTCACTCGCTAGTTACTTACGAAGAGAAGCCTGATGGAGAGTGACAGTAAGATTATTTATTGCGCTGATGCGATAGCGAAATATGGAGATTTCATTGTCGTTGTTGAGCGTTTGGGCAAAGTTAAAGGTTGGGCATTGCCCGGCGGAAAACAAGATTCTGGAGAAACCCTTACTCAAACTGCCAAGCGAGAGTTTATGGAAGAGACTGGTCTTGATTTGGATATCGAAGGCGTGCTTGCAACAAGAGCTGAAGACGGCCGCGACCCTCGTGGGAAATATGTCTCCACGGTTTTTATTGGAAAAGCCTCTGGCGCGCCGCGCGATGAGCCGGGAAAGACGCGAGTGATTTTTCTTGACCCGCTGAAATTTCAAGAACATAAGCATCTTTTTATCTTTGATCACGTGGGTATTTTGGAAGAATATTTTAGTTATTATAAATAATTTGCCCCCCGACAATTGTCGGGGGGCTTTTTTAATTAGTTGAAGCGGCTGCGGGTTTTATCCAAAACTTTCTAATGGAAAATATGAAGATTAGCAGGCAATAAATCAGAGCGGAGGCGGGGTAGAGACGTTCTTTCACCGACCAGTCGGCCGCTCCGGCTAGAGAGAAAGAGTTGGCTATCATATACGCACCGTATACCAAAAGAGGCATGCCGTGCGGATTTTTATAGGCGTCAACGAGCTGTGGGATGCCGGCGATAAGCATGGCGGCAGTTGCGGTCACGGTCGCGGCTTTATCGCCCGAGAAATACCAGATTATCATACTTGTCGTAACCAGAGCTGTAACAAAAGATTCGAACCATGTCCATGAGATTTTACTTTTTGATTTACAGATCAAGATGGCAGTTATTAAACTTCCGACTGTGTATGTCGCCGTGAGGAGAAAACTGCCATTTTGGAAGATGATGGTTATGGTGATAATAATATCAAGCGCGAACCATAAGATCCAAGTGAGTAGATTTTGTTCCACTTGCTTCAAGCTAATCTCTCGCCAGAGCGGGAAATATGCAATAACCGCGATTATGCTCCCGATGATTACCAGAGCATTCATTTATCCATCTCCTTTTGTTTAGGTTCGGTCACTAATTGCTTGCTAAATTATAACTTAAATTTATAAGTAAGTCAATTTTTGTATTTGTAACCCTTCACGGTCCACAATAACAGATTGCCCAGAAAGAGAGCTTTTTGGAGCCCGCTCCGGGGCGCTTGCCCAAGTCCTAGTCTCCAAAAAGCTCTCTTTCTGGGCAATCTTTCAATGCCAGTCCATAAGCGCGAGGGGTTACTTGTATTTGTTATGATATAATTAAATAACTATGAAATTAAAGTTTAGTTTAAATCAAAGAAGCGGCATTGCAAACCCATTTATAATTCTTGTGGCTTTAATTTCTCTTGGCGCGGTTGGTTATTATACGATTGCTTCAAGATTAAGCTCTCAATCTGATTTATTAAAAACGGCAACTCGCCATCAAGATCAAGTGTCGGAAGTTTTGCCCAATAAAGCAAAAAATTTGTTTAGACCGAGTGTTGTTAATAATAAGCAACCGATTCAAATTTCAGAGCTGTCGAAGGGCGCGCCTACCATTTTTCCCTCGCCATCAATCGCTAAGCCGCAGCCGGTGAGAAGCGGTTTATTCGGTCAATCTTGCGAAGGTAGTGGCGTGTCTAAATTAAAAACTTTTCCGATTGATATAAAAAATATCGAGCTTATTGTCCCAATGGGCAGAGTGCAAGATTCGCATGTTACCCCAACTGATCATCAATACATTATTCCCGTAGGCACCGTGAGTGGCTCATTGGTTACTGATAATCCAAAGAAATATTCAATCAAAGCGCCGGCAGACGGTAATATAATTATCATTGAGTTGTTTAAAGAGCCGGTAGAATCGCAATACAGAAATCAAGCTTATAGCGACAATTATTTGGTGGTATTTGAACATTCTTGCGACCTTTATACTCGTCTTATTCATATTGATACTTTATCGGAAAGGATTCTCGCGTCTTTTTCGTTTAGGGATCCGAGCTCACAGCATCCGTATGCCTCCATGCGTATTCCGGTTAAAGAAGGGGAGATAATAGGCACCGTCGGCCCGCATTCTTTTGATTTTCAAATTATGGACGCGAATGTGAAAGATAAAAATCTTATAAGCCCACAAAATATAGACAATTTCAGCGCTTATACGGTGGATACTTTTGATTATCTCGCTGACTCGTTGCGCGGGGAATTGTTGTTTAAAAATTTGACGAAAACGAAACCTTTGGGTGGACGGATCGGCTATGACATTCCGGGAACTTTGGCGGGTAACTGGTTTTTGACGGGGAGAAGTTCCGCGCGAGAAAATTATTGGACGAATAATTTAAGTATTGTGTATGATCATCTTGATCTTACGCAAATAAGAGTTTCTTTGGGAAATTTTGGCGGTTATCCCAAGGCATTTGGGGTTGTGAGTAACGCGCCGGACCCTTCGAGGGTCGGGGTGGGGTCGGGTTTAATTAAATATGAACTTACTAAATTTGATTACTATTCTGGAGCAAATAAGTGGGATGGTCTTCACTTTGCGGAAAATTTAATGGCTAAAAATAACGGCGAGGTAGCCGGCGTTGTTCTCTTTGAACTTGTTGACGTGAATAATCTTAAAGTGGAAGTGTTCCCCGGCCAAACCGGCTCTCAAGTCTCGGGTTTTACCGGAGCCGCTCTTCTATATGAGAGATAATTTTTTAAAACAAAAAGCCACCGATTGGTTTTGGTGGCCGTATGGTTTGTTAGGAGCCTAGTCTATTATATTTGATACCTGACTACAAATGGCAGGAAGGCGTGTGAAAAAGCTATCAAGTCCCATTCGTTGCTCCAGCTTTTGGCTTCGACTGTAAATATCGTTTCTATCCTCGCCGAGATATCCGCTCCTGTTAGCGTATGATTTGATGTCATGTACTTGCTAGGATCTTTTTTGTTACGAAATACCGCTATGCAGTAGACAGTAAAGTCATGCATTTTTTCTCCCTTTGGATGCGAGGATTACAGCAATCATATTAGCTGTGATGATGTTTGTCAATATCCAGTCTTGTCCAATACAACATGATACTTCAAGAACTCTCGTTTTTCAACGGCTCAAGGCATTGAGCCGTTGAAAGTTCTGTAAGAAATTATGATTTTAGGGTTTCAGCGCTCTTTTTTCAATTAATTTTAGTAACTTATTGAAAACAGAAGTAGAATTTAGAAATTGCTCTCGATCGTATTTTGATTTTTGTACAGTATATCAATTTAATCAAAGATTGTTTTTAATGTCTATGAAGAGTTAAATAAAAAACCAGATCAATCTGGTTTTTTGAAACTAGTCTCTACCTCGCTATTTTTATTTTTCGGTGAGTTTTGTCATGACTTCTACTTGTGCGCCCGTTCGGAGTAGATGGTAATCATGCTCCGTGAATCCCTTTAGCTCCGTAGCATTCATCGCGTATGCCCCAAATGGGTAAGGAATGAGACGCATGTGCACGCCTTTCGCGTTAGAAAAATCCGTGAAATCAATAAGGTAGAAATTATAAAAGCCATCACCAGATAATTCATCACAAAGAACTACGTCACTTGGCTTGAGGCGATCAGCCGCCCAACAATTTCCAACACGATCGGAAGCGATATGGTCAATCTTGGCTATCGATTGACCTTTACCGTTTATGCGGTGGAGTTTTTCTATTTCAAAACTCTCCGCTCCGAGCTGGTATAGCGTTTTCGTCTTCATTGGGTCTCGCCACGCCGCTCTACCCATTGGCCTACTCATTACTTTCACCTCCGTTGTAAATGATTTTCAATTACCGTGATTCTAACTCTTGTCTTGTGAATAAGTCAACAGTTTGTATGAGGCCACCCTCGTTTGCACTCCGTTGATAATGTTTGTAATGGTAAGGATAGCATGAATTGTATCGGACTTTGCAAGTTCTTGAAAGCGTAATGTACGCGC
>Ga0209515_10002535_pt1 | contig 27926 bp, 25 predicted proteins | sample Subgroupgradi54m_FD_187454 | JGI IMG/M metagenome (GOLD analysis project Ga0209515, IMG submission 187454) | Subsurface groundwater microbial communities from S. Glens Falls, New York, USA - GMW60B uncontaminated upgradient, 5.4 m (SPAdes)... ... | reverse complement strand
GGCCGGGAGATTTTCATCTCCTCCATCGCTTCCATCATCTTCGGTGAATGGTTCCACAGGACACCTGCGAACTCCACCACGCTCCGACCTTGTTCAACAGTCGCCAGGTCCGGGCCCAGGGTCCCCCCGGAACCCCAGATGGCGTGGCACTTCCCGCACCCCTTCCGGTCGAAGACGAGAGCCCCCTCCAACGGATTCTCCGGCAGGGTCGAGAAATCCGGATCATGGCCATCCACGGCCCTGGCGATGAGGAAAACCGACAAGATCGCTATGACAGCAGCGACCCGGTTCATGCCCCGGCCTCCACACCGCTGAGCTGTTCCGCATCGAGCCGTTCCCGATCCCAGCCGACGAAGGTCGCCGCGATCTCGGCAACGCCACGATACAAGGCGGAAGACGTTTCGCGAATGACCCTTTCGCACATCGCGGGGAGCCAGGTAGCCAGGTGCGCATCGAGGAACGAACGCTGTTCCTGCTTCAGGCGAAGGACCAGATCGACTCTACCTGCCGACTCTGCTCTAGCCTCCTCGCAACAGAGGCGGGACATGAATTCGAGCTCCACGGCAACGTGATCGGGGAGGTCTTTGAACGCGGTATTGATCGCCAGCCCGGCACGGCGATAGGCCTGGAGGACCTCTCCCACGGAGGGGCCCATGACCAGCCCCGTGGAGTCCCGATAGAGCGATTCATAGGGATAGACGCGCGGCGCTCCCGGCCCGACGAAGAGGCGGTTGTATTCCACCTCCAGTTCATCTGCTCCTCCTTGAGCCAGATTCATCGTCGCGTGCCGCCCGGCCCCCTCTATGGCCGCCAGCGCGCCCTCAGGAACGGGGACCGCAAGCGCCCGCGTCGCCTCTCGGAGTACCAGAACCGCAGCTTGAGGGGCACCTGAGGCCCCCATTCCCTCGCGGGGAGAGCTGAAGGCGGTGGAAAGAACCGCGTAGACCCGACTTCTGAGCTCCGCCTTCTCGGCCATTCCGGCTTCACCCCTCCCTGACGACTCCCCCGCCCGGGAGATAGCTCTCGATCCTTTCCTGGGCCTCTGCTAGACCCCTCTCCCTTCCCTCGCGGATCTCCCAGATCGAAACGATCGGGAACACTTTCGTAAAGCACATGTACAGGAGGATAAACATGGCAAAAAAACCGGCCATCATTGACCACTCAAGCCAAGAGGGCATATACAGTCCTCTGGCGTAGGGAAGACGGGGATTGGCCAACGAGGGGACCACGATGGTTAGCCGCTCGAGCCACATACCGACGGTCACCGCAGCCGACGCGACGATGGTTCCGGCGACCGTCCGCGTCTTCTTATTGGAGAGGACGACTAAAGGGATAACGAAATTGGTGACCACCATAGCCCAGAAAAACGGAGCATATTTCCCGGATAGCTTCGCATAAAAGACCGCCATCTCCCTCGGCTCCCCGCCGTAATAGGTGGTGAGATACTCGGCGAAGGTGAAATAGAACCAGAGGAGGGACATGACCAGCAACAGGATGCCGAGATTGTTGAAATGGACCGGCTTGAGATAATCCTCGAGATGGTAAGCCCTTCTGATGATCCCCATGGCGATGATCAGCGCAGCAATGCCTGAAAAGATGGCTCCAACGACGAAGTATGGGCCGAAGATCGTGCTGTGCCACCCCGGTTGGATGGTCATGGCGAAGACCCAGGAGACGACCGTATGGACCGACACAGCGATCGGGATCACGAGGATTGCCATAACCGAGATGGCGATCTCCAAACGCCGCTGCTCTCGCTCGCTCCCCGTCCAGCCGAGGGCGAGCAGCCGGTAGAGCCAACGACGTTTCGTGACGCGATCCCGCAGGAGGGCGATGTCGGGAATCAGGGGGAGGTAAAGGTAGATGGTGCTGGCCGTCAAATACATGGTGATGCTCATGACATCCCAGAGAAGGGGGGATCTCAAATTGCCGTAGCGAATGACATAGAGGGCCCGATCCGGCCTGCCGAGATCAAGGATTACATTCCCCACCCCGAAAAAGAGCACGAGGACAGTGATCACCTCGGCCGACCGGGTGATCGCCCGTCGCCATTCAGCCTGGCACAGGCGAAGGATGGCGGATATCAGCGTCCCGGCATGGCTGATCCCGATGAAGAACACGAAGTTCGTGATGTAGAGGCCCCAGTAGATCGGCCGGCCCAGGCCGGTGGCTCCGAGGCCATGCGTGAGCTGATAGAGCCAGGCGAAGATCGCCCACGCGGCCACCGCCCCGAGCGCCCCCGCGGCAACGTAGAAACCCCTCCCGGTCCGGAGGATCGGCTGGAAAAGGGCGAGATCCGGATCGTGACTACCCTTTGCGTCCGCCATGCCACTCCCCTTCCGAGAGGTAGTACACCTTGGGCTCGGTTCCGAGCTCCTCGAGCAATCGGAAAGCTCGGGTGCTCCCTGCCAGGTGAGAGACGGTGCTCTTGGGATCGTCCAGGTCGCCGAAATACATCGCCTTGGTCGGACAGGTCTGCACGCAGGCCGGAATGTAATCCTCTTCCCGAAGCTCCCTCCCCTCAATCTTCACCTGCTCCTTGGCCTTTTGCAAGCGATGATGACAGAACGTGCACTTCTCCACGACACCCACCGGCCTCACTGCAACGTCCGGGTTGAAATTGCGCATCTCCCCCGGCCACTGAGGCTGAAACCAGTTAAAGAACTTCACCGTATACGGGCAGGCATTGGTGCAGTAGCGGCAGCCGATACACCGGGGATAGATCTGCGCGACCAGGCCCTCGTCGTTCTTGTATGTCGCCCCTGTGGGGCAGACCGCCGTGCAGGGAGGGCGATCACACTGCATGCAGGGCCGCGGGATGAAGCGGGTTTTAACGTTTGGATACTCCCCCTCGACAATAGAGAGGAGCTCGATCCAGAAGATAGCTCGGCCCATCTCCGCCTGCTCCGAGCCGGCAAATGGCACGTTGTTCTCAACCCGACAGGCGACCACGCAGGCTTGGCAGCCGGTGCATTTATCCAGATCGATCACCATTCCCCAGCGCGGCATCCCCTCTCCTTTACGCCTTCGAAAGCCTCACTCGCGTCGCGTACCAGGCGACGAATCCGGCCAAGCCGTCGCGCTCCTCTCCAAGGATCTGGTTGGGGTTCGCCCCCCTCCCTTGCGCCCATCGGCCATACGCCTTATGCCCCTGGCCCATCGGCATGTTCACGACGTTGGGCATCGCCCCCGGGTAGAGTCGAGCCCGGGTCTTGAGTTTGCCCAGGGGGGACTCCACCCAGACCCAGTCGCCATCGGCGATCCCGAGCTGCCTGGCGACCCGCGGGTTGACCTCGACCCACGAATTCCATTTCAAGCCGACCTGGACCCCGGAAATTTCCTGGAGATGCGGTTGGCTTGCGCCCCGGCTTCCGGCGTAGCTCGCTTGCTTATAGGTGTTGAGATAGAACGGGTAGTCCTTTTCCTCGCCAATGAACCGGGGTGGCTCGTAATGGGGGAGGAAGGCTCGGTCCCCGCGCGCGGCCACTCCCAGCTTCTTGAGCAGGTCATCCACCGGCTTTCCGGCCGCCACGCGCTCCAGGGTTCGCCGCAAATGCTGGGAGTAGAACTCGAACTTCCCGGAGTTGGTCTTGAGCAGACGGCGACCGCCGCTATAGTGGTAGGCTGGTTCCCACCATCCGCCGCGCTCGACAAGCGCCTGCCAGAACTCGTCGAAGGATTTGTACGTGGGGAGGCGCCACCCCCGCTCCCCCAAAGCTTTAATCTGAACTTCCTCGAATGGAGGGCTGAAGAGGGTGCCTCCAGCACCATGGAAGATGGCCTTCGCGGCTTCCTTCAAGAGTCCCTCGAAGTCCTCCCAAGGGAAGGCTTCGGCAACTTTCCCACCCATCGCCTTTGCGATCCCCAGGATCACGTCCCCCGTGTGTTTCGTATCGTAGAGTGGTTTCACCACCGGCCGCCTGATTCCCAGGACAGGGTATTTCATCACCGTGGAGACCGGGTCATCCTGCCACCGCTCCAGGTAGGTGTGGTCAGGAAGGATCAGGTCGGCCTGCGCCGTGCTCTCATCCATGAAGGGAGAGAAGCTCACGATAAAAGGGACCTTTTCGAAAGCTTTTGCGAACCCCACCGCTTCGGGAGCGGAATAGATCGGGTTGGTGTAATAGAGGAAGAGGGCGCTGATCGGGTAGGGGTCCCCCCGGACGACGCTCTGGGGAACCTGTGAGAAGACATGGGGGGCGACGGGGAACAGCGCGGTGCCGGCATGATCGATCCGAGGCATCGACCGCCCCTTCCTGGTAATGGAATCGCCCTCCACCGGTGGCCATGATGTGAAGGGGACCTCCGGCGGCAGCACTACGCCGCCCGGAACATCGATGCTCCCGACCAGAGCGTTCAGGCAGTGGATCGCCATCCGGGTATAGAGACCATTGGTGTGCATGCTCGCCCCGCGCTCGGCGATGGCCACCGCGGGCTTCTCCCTGGCGAACCCCTTGGCTAACCTAATGATGGTCTCGATCGGCACACCGGTGATCGTGGAAACCTCGTCCAGTCGATAGCCCTTCAGGACGACAGACTTGAAGCCGACATGAGAGGCCCCGTCCGCGTCTTGCCAATCCTCAAACCCGAACGTCTCTTCCTCCACGAACTTTCTGTCGTACAGCCCCTCCCGGACGATCACGTGCGCGAGCCCAAGGGCCAAGGCCCCATCGGTCCCTGGATTGATGGGAATCCACTGATCAGCCTTGGCCGCTGTCATAGAGAGGCGTGGCTCCACCTGGACGATTTTCGCTTTCACCCCTGGCCGCTCCTGTCTCAGATACCCATACATCCGATGGGCCAGAACCGGCGACCAGCCTGTTTCTAGCAGGCTGTACCCGAAAGAGAGGATGAAATTCGAGTGCTCGAGATCGTAGCCAACCTGGGTGTCGATACCCTGGGTGAGCAGGACAGCCTTTGCGGTGCCATCACAGCTATTCCGGACGTAATTGGGAGAGCCATACGCTTCCAGAAATCTGACCAATAGCCTATCCATGAGGCCGCGGGGCTGCCCGGCCAGGACTGCCACGGTGTGGGGTTCGCCGCGCCCCCTGATCTCTCCAAGCTTCGCGGCCACAGTCTGGATCGCTTCGTCCCAACTCAGACTCTGCCATTTCGACGAGCCCCTCCCGCCGATTCGCTTCATCGGCCCTTTGATCCGGTCCGGATCGTACAGGACTTGCAGACCCGCCTGACCCACGGCGCACAGCCGACCGCGGTTAATCGGATGAAACGGGAGGCCATCGATTTTAATCGCCCTGCCATCGATGATCCTGACGCTGATGCCGCAGCCGCCCGGACACTGCTGGCAGACAGAGGCGATCCATCTCTCGGGGCCCGGTGGCCACGGCGCGTCGGCCTCATCGCTCTCGATCAGCTTCTTAAGGACGCACCCGGACAGAGCCATTCCCGCAAAGGCCGCTGTCGAGAACTTCAGGAAATCCCGACGGTCAAGTTCCATCTCAATTGTCCATGATCTTGCGGAGCGCCTACTCCCTGGCTCACCGATGACAGCCGTTGCAGTCGGTGCTGACCTTTTCCTTCCGATGGCACGAGACGCACCAGTCCATCTCGATCGGTTGCGCCGGCCTCCCCGGAGGGGCATCGCTCGCTTCGATCTCCCCATGGCACGTCTTGCACTCGAGCTTCCCCAGGACGACGTGCCGCCTGTGGGAGAAGAAGGAGTGATCGGGGACCCGGTAAAGTCTGACCCAGCGGATCTCTGCCTTCTTCTCCGCGTACTGGACAAGCTTTGCCTCTTCCTTCACGTCCTCGGGCTCCTTGGATTGGGCCCCCTCGTGACAGTCGAGACAATCCGCGAGCCTCGGCAACCCGGCGGAAGCATGTTTCTCATAATACGGGTGGCAGGCGCTGCACTTGGCCTCCTTGACGTGGGCCTTGTGGCTAAACCGCAGGGGCTGCCTCACCGCTCCGGACCTGGAGACAGAGAGAACCGCGACGGCGATGAGGAAGATCGTTGCAGCCAGCGCCATCCAGAGCTTATTCACGAGGAGTTCTCTCCCTCATTACTTACCCATGGAGAAGAGCTTCCTCTCCCGCAAGACAGCCTCTGATCGGGCATCATCAAGACCGCCGTCAAGGCATTCGGGCGGCCCCACGGTGAGGCCGACAGCCCTCAATTCGAGAGACTAGCTCCAAGATTCTACTCGTCGGCCACCTTGAACTGCTCTGATCGTAAGATCAGGATCGTCCGCCCTCTCGTCCTGATTGCCCCCTCATCCTTCAGCTCCTTGCAGAGGCGGCTGGCAGTGGCGAGCGCGATGCCGGCCAAATTGGCCAGCTCGCCGCGGCTGATAGGCAGGTCCAACAAGATCCCGCGTGGCGTCCGCTTTCCGAACCTCCGACCGAGGCCGAGGAGCGCATCGGCGAGCCGTTGCCTCGCGTCTTTCAGGGAAAGGTCAGCCAGCTCCCGCTCGGCACGGGCCAAGCGCTCGACGGCGTAGGCCGCGAGGGCCATGGCAGAGCCCGGTGTTCTCTTGAGCAATTCCGGCAGGTCACGCCGGTGGAAGAAACAGAGCTCACTTACCTCCATGGCAGCAACCTCTGCCGTTCGGCACCCGTTGCCACTGATCGACTCGACGCCCAGGAGGTCGCCGGGGCCCAGGATCTCGAGGATCTTCCTATTGCCTTGCGGATCTCCGAGGCTGCGCTTCAATAGGCCGGACCGGATGCAGTAGAGCCCTTCCGGTATCTCCCCTTCTCGCAGGACGATCTGCCTCCTGGCAAATCGCTTGATCGAATGGGGCCGTTCCGCCTGACCATCTGTCCGAGGGAGGAATGCGCCAAATACCGAATCCCCTCGAATTGGGCATCTCTCGCACAACATACGTCACCTCATATTCGGCCTCTTTCCAGGCCATTAAGTAGCCAATGGCCCGGAAGTCCGGCAGTGCCGTTATACGCTTCGTTGTTGCCCGGCAGATTCCGACTGATCTAGAGGCCGCATCTTGCAAAGCACAACGATGCTCAGGATGAAGAGCGCCGTCATCGTGAAAGCCGAAAGGAGGCACCAGGGACAGATCGCCCTGATCACGGCGACCTGGAGGTACACCAGGAACGCCGACACCACCACCCCGATTCCGGAAATCCCGAAGATCGCCCTCATGAGACTCCGATCTCCGAGCACCACCGCCATGACCGATAGCGCAAGTAGCGTGAGGTACCCGACCACGCCGAAAGCCGCTACTGGGACGCCCCTGATCTCGCCGTATTCACCTTGGGTCACCAGGTCGCACCCATTGGCCGGGCAGCGGGCCGACCCCCCGCTCCGATGCTTCCAGACCAGGTAGCTGGAGTCAGCCACGCCGACCAGGGAGAGCAGGATCACTGCGACCAACCAGCGGCGGACTCGGCTCCCAGCCACTGCCTTAGTAGACATCGACCGGGACCCCGGCCCGCCGCCGGGCATAGTCAGCTATCGACACCAGGATCGGCCTGGGGACAGGTCTCAACTCGGGATCGGCCGGGAGCCGGTCGAAGGTGTAGACCTGCACCTCCAGCGGCCGGATCTGCGCAACTCGGTCGGCCCAGTCGCGGATCGCAAATGGATCAGTATTGGCCGCCCTTCCCCAGATAAACATCGACTGCAGAAGCACTCCCTCGAGTTGGGCTAATCCCTGGAGCATCATGGCGAAGTCGAACCCTCTGGCCGGCAGATTGATCCGGCGGAGGAGCGCCTCGCTGCCGGCATCCAGCTTCATGATCTTTACGTCCAGGCCCTCAAGCGCGGCGCGGACCTCCGGCCGATGCACGGTTGAGCTGTTGGAAAGGATGGCGAGCTTCGAGTCGGGGACATAGCGATCGCGAAGGGCCGAGGCGGCCTTGACGATCGCCTGGAGTTCGGGATGGAGGGTCGGCTCGCCGTTCCCTGAGAAGGTGATGACGTCGATGGCAACCCCTTCGCGGCAGAGCTGTTGAAGCTTCCTCTCCAAGGCGCTGGCAACCTTCTCCGAAGGCGGGAGGTCAGCAATCCGTTCGCCGACTTCCATTGTCGGATGCTTTGTCCAGCCGCACTGACAGTAGCGACAGTTGAAGGAACAGAGCTTCTCACCGAAACCAAGCAGGTTGATCCCCAACGAGCGGCCCAGCCGACGGGAGACAAGCGGGCCATAGACCAGCTCCTCCTTCACCAGCAGACGACGGCCAACATCCTGATTCACCGCGGCTTCCTCGCGCCTCACACCTGCCCTCGCTCTGCGGCGAGGACGTCGGCCACCGCATCCCCTCGCTCCGGCAGACCGCGGAGATAGTCGTGGATCCCCCTGGCTGCCTCCCGACCATCCTTGATGGCTGTCACCACCAGATCAGCGCCACGGACGATGTCGCCCCCCGCAAAGACCCCCGGCCAGGAGGTCATCTTGATTCGATCGACCTCGTAGTTCCCCCACTTGTTCGTTTTCAACTTCGAGGCATCCTCGCCCTCAACCGGCGAAGCGTCGAAGCCGAAGGCCATGATGACCAGGTCGGCGTCGATCAGATAGTTGCTGCCCTTGACCTCGACGGGCTTCCGCCGGCCGTCCTTATCCGGTTCGCCCAGCACCATCTGGACACACTCGATTGTCTGGACCTTCCCATGTTCATCCCCGATGAACTTCACAGGGGCGGTGAGCCAGTGAAACTCGACCCCTTCCTCCTTAGCGCTCTTGACCTCCCGTCGGCTGCCCGGCATGTTCTCCTCGTCGCGGCGATAGACGCAGGTCACCTTGGCCGCGCCCAGCCTCACCGCCGTCCGCAGGCAGTCCATGGCGGTATCCCCGCCTCCCAGAACCACGACTCGCCGGCCGGTGAGGTCATCCCTCGGCGGGAATCCCGGCGGGAGAATTTTTGGCTCGGTATTAGTGCGGATCAGGAAGGGGAGCGCTTCGAGGACGCCAGCGAGTTGATCTCCCTCGATATGAGGATTTTTTGCCTCTTGCGAGCCGGTCCCCAGGAAGACAGCATGGTACCCTCCGCGGAAGAGATCGTCGATGGCCCTGTCCACCCCTATTCGCGTATTACACACAAACCGCACGCCGAGCGTCTCGAGGTACCGGATCCGTCGCTCGACGACGTGCTTCTCCAGCTTGAATCCCGGAATGCCGTAGACCAGCAACCCCCCGGGGGCGGGCCAGGCCTCGAACACCGTCACCTGGTGTCCCATCTTGGCCAGTTCATCGGCGCAGGCCAGCCCCGCCGGGCCGGAGCCGACGATCGCCACGCGGAACCCGCTGGGCGCAGGGAGGTCTATGCGCGGAAGCCCTTCGACCCTGAAGGCGTACTCGTTGATGAAGCGTTCGATGGCGCCGATTGAGGCCGGCTCGCCTTTTCTCACCAAGATGCACCCCTCCTCGCAAAGGCGATCCTGCGGGCAGACCCGGCCACAGATTTCTGGCATGTTGCTGGTCTCACGGGAGACGGCCGCAGCCTCCAGGAACTTCCCCTCAGATGCGAGGCAGAGCCAGTCCCGGATCCGGTTGCCGAGGGGGCAGGCGCTCTCGCATGAAGGCTCCTTGCACTCGAGGCACCGCTGGGCCTCCAGCATGACCGCCTCCTCGGCGGCGTACTGCAGGTAGATCTCGCGGAAGTCGCGGACCCGCTCCTCAGCGGGGCGTTTGCCCGCTTCAATCCGGGTTTGCTTCGACCAGTGGCGCCGCTCGATCGCTTCCACGCTTCTCACCTCCTCACCCGTCTCACGCCCCGGCCAGGACGCTTCGTACGGCTCGATATACTTCAACCAGCTTCACGGGCTTCACCAGGAACTCCGAGGCGCCGAGCTCCATTGCCCGCTGATACAAAAAGCGATCGCCGAAGGCTGTGATAACGATCGTAGGGACCGTCAGCCCCAGACCCCTCAGCTCTTCAAGCATTCTGATCCCCCCCATCTTCGGCATGACCAGGTCGACGATCGCCAGATCGTACGGCCACTTTCTGACTAGTGATATTGCCTCGCTGCCGTCAGCGGCGAAGCTCACCTGATACCCTTCACGCGAGAGTGCCCGCCCAAGCGTCTCCCGCAGATCGACATCATCCTCGACAATGAGTATCTTGCCGTCATAAACCATCGAACAAAGCTCCTCCTGCCTGGAGGTCTTTAGCTATGTGCCGTGGATAACTCTTCGATGACGCGGCCTGGCCACCTCGCCACAATACGAACCTCACGCTGGGGCGTGAACTGCCTCACCACTCTTAATCGCCAGACGGATCCTGACATCAAGCGCCACCGTCCCCTCCCCCTTCGGCCTCACCAGGAGGGGATTGATGTCGATTTCAGCGATCTCAGGAAAATCGGTCACCAATTGGGAGAGACGTAGGATGTCCTCCACAAGGGCTGCCAGATCGGCTGGTGGTTCGCCGCGCAAACCCTGCAGGAGAGGGAATGCACGCACCTCTCGGACCATCGCCTCGGCCTCGGCCCGGGCCAGGGGGGCGATCCTAAAGGTGACATCCTTCAGCGCTTCCACATAGATCCCCCCGAGGCCGAACATCAAGAGCGGACCGAACTGTTGGTCCTGTGCCATTCCCAGGATCACTTCCCGGCCGCCCGTCACCTGCTCCTGCACCAGGACCCCTTCGATCTGCGCACGGGGCGCTGCGATCGCGGCCTGCCTGACCATCTGAGCGTAGGCGCGCTCCACTGCGTCCCGGTTGGTGAGCCCCAAACGGACCCCGCCGACGTCACTCTTGTGGAAGATCTCCGGAGCGACGATCTTCATGACCACTGGATAGCCGATCCGCTCCGCCGCCTCTGCGGCTTCGGACGCATTGTTGGCCCGCAAGCTCTTCGGGCCGCGAAAGCCGTAGGCCCTGATCACCTCTCTCGCCTCAGACTCTCCGAGTGCGGCGGGTCTCTCATCCAGTGCACGCTGCAACAGAGTAATGACGCGCCCACGGTCCACCAGCAACCGCGCATACTGGGCCGGGCGGTCGCGACCCTCACGATACCGGACCATAGCCTCCAGCGCCTTGACCGCTTCATCGGGGAAGGGAAAGTTGATGAGACCGGCACGCCGGAAGACAAGGGCGGCCTCGCGTAGGCTGGCCTCGCCCATAAAGGCAGGAAGGATCGGCTTGCCCACACTCCTGCCGACCTCCACGACAGCCTGCGCAAACTTCTCCATCTCGGTCATCGCCTGAGGCGTCGCAAGGGCCAGGAGACCATCCACCCCAGCGTCGGTGGCGACCGCCTTGAGGGCCGCCTGATACCTGTCAGCCCGGGCGTCGCCAATGACATCCACCGGATTGTGAAGAGAGGCGCTGGGCGGCAGCACTTGCTTAAGGGTGTTCACCGTCGCCTCCGAAAGAACAGCTAGTCGCATGGCCCCGCCCTCACAGCCGTCCGCGGCGATGATCCCTGGCCCGCCCGCGTTGGTCACGATGGCGATCCGATTGCCCGCCGGCAGCGGAAGGGAGGCGAAGACCACGCCGAAGTTGAACAGCTCATTCAGACTCCTGGCCCTGATCACTCCCGCTTGCTTGAACGCCGCCTCGTAGGCCCGGTCCGCGCCGGCCAAGGCGCCGGTATGCGACGACGCGGCCCTAGCTCCTGCCTCTGTCGTCCCTGCCTTGAATAGCACCACCGGCTTTTTCCTCGCGGCAGCCTCAGCGACCGAGAGGAAGCGCCTCCCATCCTCGACCGCTTCCAGGTAGCCGATGATCACCCGGCTTTGTGGATCGTCGGCCAGCGCTTCGATGATATCGGCCTCGCAGAGATCGGCCTTGTTCCCGAGGCTCACGAGGGCGGAAAATCCAACCTGGTGCCCGACAGCCCAGTCGAGCGCTGCTGTGCACAGGGCCCCGGATTGCGAGACAAACGCGATCCCGCCTGAGAGGGGCATTCCCTTTGCGAAGGTCGCATTGAGCTTGGCGTTGGTGGCAATCAGGCCCAGGCAGTTCGGGCCGAGGACCCTGATCCCGAGCTGCCGCACTCTTCTCTTCAGGGCCTCTTCGAGTACAGCTCCCTCTTCGCCGATTTCCTTAAACCCGGCGGAGATCACGATCGCCGCCCCGACCCCTTGTGCCGCGCAGGACTCCAGAGCCGGCAGGACGGCAGAAGCAGGAAGCGCCACGACCGCGAGATCGACAAGGGCGCCGACTTCGGAGAGCGAGGGATAGACCCGGAGTCCCAGCAGGTCGCCGACCTTGGGATTGACCGGGTAGATAGGACCCTCGAACCCGCCCGTGATGAGGTTTTCGAGGATTCGGTAGCCGACCTTGTCAGGATCGCGTGAGGCACCGATGACGGCGACCGCTCGTGGCGCAAACAACTGACGGAGTGTCTTGCTAGGCTTCATCGAATCACCTCAAGTCACACCCAACAAAACATATAACCTGCCCTTTCAGCCAGATAACCTTCTGTGACCCTAGGGAGCAATATGGATGCCAAGACTTCCGCAACGCCGTAAAAGGCAACCGTGTGTATCTTGTTGATTCTGAAGGGATGGATAGAGCTTATTTCGGAGAGCCCATCGGGAAGGAAAAGGGAGGTGCCAGGGTTTGGGTCAGATCCGCCTCAGCCCTGGTCGGCGCCGTCCCGGTAACTTACTGCCAATACAGGAATGGACTGGTGGGGCATTGTGGTCCCATGGGAAGCGGTATTGCCTCAGTCTCCTCTGTTCACTGTTGACGGTTCACGGTTCACAGAATGCCTCGTTTTCGTCCGTTAACTGTCAACCGTTAACCGTCAACTTTCTTTGTGTTCGACTGCAGCCACATAGGGGAGCGCCCGCCCCTCCCCGCCAGCGTCCAGGCCGTAGCCGATAATCCAGACATCGGGCACCTCAAAGCCGATGTAGTCGGCGCTGATCGGGACCACCCGTCGACTTGGCTTGTCGAGGATGACGCAGGTCCGCAGCCAGCTCGGGCCCCTGGCCATAAGCCGATCTCGGACCACCTTGAGCGTTCGCCCCGTATCCAGGATATCATCAACGAGGAGCACCGGTCGCCCCACAAGATCCAGGGTGGTGTCTTTGGTGATCTGCACCACGCCACTAAATTCGGTCGCCAGCCCGTAGTGAGAAACCGCGATGAAGTCCACCTGGGGCTCCACACCGAGTCTTCCTAAGGCCCGAACCAGGTCGGCGAGGAAGACAAAGGCACCAGTCAGCAGCCCGATCATGAGGGGAGACGGGCCAGGGAGATCCTTGGCGATCGCGTGGGCAAGCTGCTTCACCCGCGTCGCAATGGCCCTCTCGTCGAAGAGGACATGGTGTTTCAGCAACGGTGCCTCGCTATTCCCCACCTTGGTGGGTCCCGGCCATCTCAACCCCATCAACTATATATAGCAAGCGCATCAAATGTTGTTACGGTGTCAATGCGAGCGACCAAGGGGAGCGTGGTAATCTCGCCTATCCCACCGGTGTCATTGCGAGATTGCTTCGTCGCTCCGCTCCTCGCAATACCTCATGGGTTTTCAGCACGCCCATGGGCATGAAATTCCGGAGCTAGGACTGTTGGAGTAAAGCGCTAACGCCCCCCTCACCTTTATCCCCTCCCCCGGTGGGGGAGAGGGGCGGGTGAGCAACTGTCTTTTGTGTCAAGAGGTGTAGGCGAAATTTTTCTCCCACTGGGTCCGATGTTTCAGCATGGCGTTCAGGATGGTCAGGAGCTTGCGCATGCAGGTGGTCAGGGCCACCTTCTTCGCCTTCCCGGCGCCACAGAGGCGCTGGTAGAACGCGCGGACGGCGGGGTTAAATCGGGTGGCCACGAGGGTCGCCATGTAGAGGACGCACCAGGGACAGATCGCCCTTATTACGGCGACCTGGAGATACACCAGAAACGCCGACACCACCACCCCGATTCCGGAAATCTCCACTATCGCCCCCACGACACTTCGACCCCCGAGCGCCACCGCCATGACTGATTTCATGCTCTCGACGGGCCACCGGGAAGGATGCGGAGCGGATCACTCGCAGCCCGGGGAGCGGAGGGGCGATAGGCATAGCTCAGGGTCCAGGCCGTAACCGCCACGTAAAGCAGACCCCCCACCGCGATGATGACGGCCCCCAGTCGGGCCACCAACACCTGAGCTGTCACCAGGCCGCTGGCCATGGCCAGGACGCCAGCATTTAGCGAAAAGAACACGAACGGACGGTAACGCGGAAGGGAGAGCTCCGCGATCGCCAGTTTCGGCCAGCCAGCGGTGTCACGTAGCCCAGCAATGAATCCAGGAAAGAGCTTGTAGGACATCCCGATGATGAAGTTCGTCACCCAGCCAAGCAGCCCAAGGACGCCATACGCTCCCGCAATCCCATTGCCCAGCACGCTACCGGGGTCAATCCGTACGAGCGAGAGCCCGAGTCCCGCAGACAACACCAGACACACGACGCCCGCCAGCGCATGCCGCATCGTCCAGTCAATCGGCATCCGCCGGTTGCGCACAAGACTCCCGAGCACCGCAACATACGCAAGGAGAGCCAGCATGATGGCGACACCCCAGAAGGCAGCCCCGCCGAGGCCACCGAGAAGCGCAATGCCGAGGCCGGCCACGGCAGCGGCAAGGCCGTAGAGCTGCCAGATTGCCGCGCGGGGCAGCTCGACCTCCGGCAATAGAAATGCCGGAACCATCCGGTACGAGACGGCGCAGATCGTGAGGCTTACCCACCCTAGCGCCGCAAGATGGGCATGGGCGGCAAGGTTCGTGAGGACGCTCCCGTGCAGGAAACCGAAGGTCTTATCCAGTGCCAGGAGCAAACCGAGAACGGCAGCGGCCACAAGATACAGGATCGACAGAAGCATTCCGGTTTCGGCCACACCCCGGCCGCCGGCAGGAGCCAGGCAGAGAAGTATGTTCAGGGCGAAAAGGGCCACACTCAGCACGACCACACCCGCGGCAAGCCAGGTGGCTATCCAGCGTCCAATGGCAAAGTGCGCGATCATGCCCATCACGCCGATGATGAAGAGCCAGAGCTGCAGGAGCGCCAGCCGCGGAAAACGAAGCGGCCGCTTGGTCAGGGCCGGAACATAGCGATACATGACCCCCATGATCGCAGAAGTGATCCATCCCAGCGTGATGGTGTGAGTCAAGGCCAGCAGCAAAGGCTGATAGAAGAAGTCCACCAGATCCCCCACTACCCACGGGGCCGCGGCCACGCCCAGTCCAAAGAAGGCGACAGCGGCACTAAAGAAGTGGATGGGGAGCCGCGCCACACGAACGCGGTCGTGAGACCGAATGCGCTCTTCCGTCGCCCCGGTATGCTTAGCCGGCTCCACGTTCGGACTTCTCTCTCGACCGGGGTCCATCCGCGACCCATCAGACTGGTTTAAGACCATGAAATACTCCCTCTCTGAACGCACCCTGAAAGACGTCCGCAGCTCACGAACACTAACGAGAAAGGCTTCTCCCCTGCCCTACCGAAATCGCCATATTCCCCAGGAAGAGGAGCACGGCCACGACGTTGAGCAGCCCGCCCCACAGCCGTCCCGGCCACCACCCTGCCAAATCGCCCGCCACCCGCATGGCGAGCGAAACGTGCAGTAAGGCGAGATGGCTGTAAAAGACGGGTCGGAAAGGCACGGGCACCCCAAGCACGGCAGGGAAGATGATGGGCGCATGTCCCATAATCATCGCGAAGACAAACCCGAGGAAGAGGGCGTGGAGGATGGCGTCGTAGTACGGTCCCGCGACCACCGCGCCCAAGCGCAGCCACAGCAGCCCCGCTACTCCGAGCCAGACGTAACCCGTGAGCAGACTCACGGCGACGAATCGGGTTAGCCCTGGCTTCTGCACCGCCCGTCGCGCGATGTCGTGGCGCAGAAGCCAGACGGCCAGCGCGAGCAAGCCTAGCCCGGTTAGGCGCGCCCCACCGTCCAAAGCCATCCAGGCAAGGGAAAGTCCAGCCCAAAAGAGCCCGATGGCGGCAACAAACGCCACCTGATCTGTTCGCGAAATTGGGAGAAAGCGGCTCAGTTCCAGCCGTTCACCGGCAATGGTCAGCACCAGGAATCCGGCCCACCAAGGCACGATGCTGAAGATCGGCCGCCCAGCGAGCCAAAGGCCGTTGCCCACCAGCCATGCCAGCGCCCCCAGCCCGATGGTGACCGTAAAGAGGGCCGGCTGTCGCCGGACAATGTGGGCGAAAATGGCCACCAGGCCGAGACTGCCCAGGGCCATCAACAGGGGGCCCACCGCACCAGGTGCACCCGCGATCAAGGCCAGGGCACCCAAACCGGTCAGGAACGGCACGGCATAGGTCCACCGCTTGCCCAGGGCTACTGCCCGTTCCAGGCCGATGAGAGTGCCCAGGAACCCAGAAATCATCAACGGACCGTGCGCGGCGGGCAGCGTAGGACGCACGATCGGCCAGTTCCAGCCCAGGCGTAAGAGCCCCCCCCACAGTGCGGCCAGCAGGGCGACCATCCCCAGCGCCATCAGAGGAAACCGGATGGGACGTCTCAACACCATCGTTGGCCTCCGCTTAAGAGCCCCGATGCCACGAGATATATGGCCCCGCAGGGGTCCCCCCTCTGAGAAAAGGATCGTGCCTTTCGTGAGGGACCGTGAGGAGAGGGGAGTGGACTCTCTTAAGTTCCGAAGGCGTCGATGCTGAGGAAAGAAGGACCCGGCTGAGGAAGCCCGGGCTAAAGGGGGTCTTAGTCATTCAGGATTATGTTCAGAATCAGCGGTTGGGCTAGCCCTTGCCGTGATTGCTATCAGTCCCTTGACCGGGCAGCTATTCTTTGATGGCCTTTTGCCTCCGTTGCAGATATGCGTTCCGCACAGCGGTATAGAGGTCGAGTGTGTGCTCTTCAACGCTCTGAAAGAATTCCAGATTTAGCGACCGGTCATTGACGATTTCCCCTCCTCTTCTTCCCACAGAGGCGGCAAGCGGGAGGACATAATTAAGCGGATCGAGCGCCAAGTCAGCGACGTACCCGATCCCGTCACGAACCGTCAACGGAGGCAAGATGGGCAAGATCAAATAGGGCCCCGGGCCCACACCATAGACCCCCAGGGTCTGCCCGGTGTCCTTATCGCTCTTTTCGAGGCCCGCGGTCTTCGCGATATCGAAGAAGCCGACGATGCCAATCGTCGTGTTGACAAGGAAGCGAGTCAGTTCCCGGCCAGCCCCTATGAATTTCGCCTGGAGGAGATTGTTCACCACGCGGCGCGGCATGCCGATGTTATCGATTGCGTTGGCGAGGCTTTCCTGCACGGGGTCGGGCACGACCTTGTCCCACACAGTCGCCAGCGGTTTCAGGAGAAAGCGGTCGATCACCTTGTAGTTAAACGAGAACACCACTTCATTATACGGCTCCCAAGGGTCGTATTCCTCGATTTCTTCCATCCCGGCCCGCGCTGAGATTAGCATGCGTTCTTCGGAGGCTGAATCGGTCAATTGAACGGCCTCCCGCGCAATCGTCTCGCTTGCGACTCCGACGCGCAGGGGCTGGAACGGGCTGGCGGGGACGGGCGATAGTGCCCCAACGGAGGCGTCCCCATCCACTGTCTCGGCCCGGGGAACGCTGATAGATGAATCGCGTTCTTCGGCAATTGCGCTACACGCGCCGACAAGGCCGGCGATCACAACTGCGACGACCACAGTAACCATCCCCGGCAATGATCTACTGGGCCTGCGTGGCACGTTCTCCCTCCTTTTCGCGGTCAAAGGGGATTTTCGTCATCGCTTACCGAAACACACCCTGCCAGCGATTCTCATAAACCATCATACCGCCTTCGCCTTTTCGTCAGTCTCATCAAGACCCCGATAGTCTCAAACTCTCACTTGCTAATCGTCCAACGGGGGCAGATTATCTCTACCACGGAATTGCCTTTCTGTCGCGCAAAAAATGCAATCTGGTCCGACATCTGGAAGCGTTACTCACCCAAGGTGGTCCTCCGCTACTTCTTGTAACTGATCCGGTAAATCGCATCCGCTTCATCGTCTGAAACGAGCAAGGCGCCATCGGGCATGACGAGCACGTCCACAGGCCGTCCCCACGCGCGACCGCCTTGCAGCCAGCCTTCGGCGAAGACTTCGTACTTCATGGGACGGTGGTTGTCGAGTCGCACGAGCGTCACGCGATACCCGATCGGCGTGCTGCGATTCCACGATCCATGTTCCGCGATGAAAATTTGGTTTTGATACTCGTCCGGAAACATCCTTCCCGTGTAAAAGCGCATGCCGAGCGCGCCCACATGCGGGCCGAGTTCGATCGCCGGCGGGATGAGCTCCTCGCACTTTCGGCTGTTCCCGAACTCCGGGTCGGGAATGTTTTTCCCGTGGCAGTAGGGGAAGCCAAAGTGCAGTCCTTGTTTTGGCGCATGATTCAATTCGTCTGGCGGCATATCATCGCCCAGCCAATCTCGCCCGTTATCCGTGAACCAGAGTTCACCGGTCTTTGGATGCCAATCAAACCCAACCGTATTGCGAACCCCGTGGGCGAAGATTTCCAATCGAGCGCCGTCGGGCTTCATCCGGGTGATCGAGGCGTAGCGTCGGTCCTCGCGCTCGCAGACATTACACGGTGCCCCCACTGGGACGTATAGCAGCCCATCCGGGCCAAAGCGAATGAACTTCCAGCCGTGATGCCTGTCTCGGGGAAAGCTCTTGTTGACCACGACAGGCTTCGGAGGATCCTTCAGGTGGGCTTCGATGTTGTCGTATCGCAGGATGCGATCCACTTCTGCCACGTAGAGCGCGCCATCACGGAAAGCCACGCCGTTTGGCATATTCAAGCCCCGCACGAGGGTGATGACCCCCTTCGCCTTATGGTCGTGGTTGCGATCTAGGATGGCATAGACATTCCCTGCTGTGCGCGTGCCAACAAACAGCGTCCCGTTAGGACTGAGGCTCATCGAACGCGCGTTGGGCACATGACTCGCATAGAGGCCGATCGTAAACCCCGGCGGCAGTTTGATCTGATCGAGCGGTAACTCCTGACCGCTGCTTGCCGCAACGCAGAATAGAGTGACCGTCACCGAAAGCAGCAAAGAAACAACGATCGGGAATTTGCTCATAGGTTGGTTGACCACCGGCATAGCGCCTTTCGACCTCACAACGGTCCCAGCGCGTCCATGAATAAAGCGACTTGACGTCAGGGGATCAACAGTACCTTACCCTTGGTTTTGCGCCCTTCGAGGTAGCGATGGGCCTCGGCGGCCTGTTTAAGCGGGAAGGTTGCGTCGATCCGCACGTTGAGCTCACCAGCAGTGATCCATCTAAACAGGTCCCCGGCCCGCTGCAACAGTTCTGCCCGGTCTAGCAGATAATGCGTCAAGGTGGGGCGGGTCAAGAACAACGAACCCTTGGCACTGAGAACCTGTGGATTCAGAGGCGGCACCGCCCCGCTGGACTGGCCGTAGAGAACCAGGTGCCCGCGAGGCTTGAGACAGTTCAGGCTCTTGTCGAAGGTCGTTTGCCCAACCGAATCGTACACGACATTCACCCCCTTGCCATCCGTCAGACGCCTGGTCTCCGTTTCAAAGTCAACCTGCGTGTAGAGGATCACCTCATCCGCACCGGCATTTCTGGCCAGGCGCGCCTTCTCCTCGGTCGAGACGGTCCCGATGACCCGCGCTCCCCGCCGCTTCGCGATCTGGACCAGCAGCAGGCCCACGCCGCCTGCCGCCGCATGAATCAACGCTGAGTCGCCCGGCTGGAGCGGGTAGGTGCTATGGGTAAGGTAGTGTGCCGTCATCCCTTGGAGCATCACCGCAGCCGCCTGCCGGATGTCCAGCGCGTTCGGGAGTGACACCAGCATCCACGCCGGGACGACCGCATACTCGGCGTAGGAACCCACCTGCCCGGCGTAGACGACTCGGTCTTTCGGCCGAGCGTCTGACACCCCCGGGCCGACCGCATCGACCACGCCGGCGGCTTCCCTGCCGGGGATCATTGGCAGCGGGCCAGGATATTGCCCCGTTCGCTGGTAGATGTCAACATAGTTGACGCCAACTGCGTCGATCTTTACCCGTGCTTCGCCAACGCCGGGTTCGGGAAGCGGAACCTCATCGTAGCGAAGGGCTTCAGGTCCGCCAAACTCATGGATTCGAATCGCCCGCATATCATCGCCTCCCTTGATAAAGTTGTCATTGCTAGAGGATGAGCCCCCTCGCTCGTGTCATTGCGAGGAGCGAAGCGACGAAGAGCTGAGGCTGTTCGTAGGCCTTCGATCGGGCGAAGAAATCGGGGAAGCGGTCGAAAGCCAGGGTGGTCTCCTCACCCATCGCGCACCGCCGATCCAGCTCCACAAGCACCTCGTTATCGCTTTGGCGCGCCTGCCGAACGGTGAAGTACGCCATATTTGATCTTGGGACACCACCTACGCCCGAACTCAGCCCTTCCCGGCACCGACCGCGGCCAAGAGGGTCAGCCGATGGAGGGCGACCAGACCCGGCTCATCGAGCCCTGGGCCCAGGTAGCCCCCGGCGAGCACGAAGGCGATGGGGATCCCCCGCCTCCGACACCAGTCGAAGACGAGCCGCTCGCGCCGCTCGAGGATCGCACGGGTGATCCCACGCAGACCCCCGATGGCGCATCCCTCGTGGGGGTCCATCCCCGCGTTGTACAGGCACAGGTCAAACCGCGGGGCATCGACCTCGAGCCCTTGCAACCGGGACTCGACGACCGGAAGGTAGCTTCCGGAATCCCCGACCAGGTCCAGGGTGGTGCGCTCGCCGGGCAGATAGGTGTCAAATGGCGAGACGGCGACATCGAGCTGCCAGAGGTGCGAGTTGTTCGCGACGAGGGAGTAAGTCCCGCCCCCGCAATGAGCGTCGAGATCCAGGATCAGGATGGCCCCCGCCCCGGCGGTGCGGGCGGCGTGGACCCCAAGCGCGAGTCCGTTGAAGGTGCAGAAGCCGGCCCCGTGGCCACGCCGCGCATGGTGCAGCCCGCTCGACAGCGAACCCGCGACCCCGTCCTTGAGGGCGGCGAGCGCCGCTGCGACGGCCCCGCCACTCGAGGCGCAGACCATGGACCAGAGGGACGGGTCCCAGGGAAAGCCTTGCGACTCCGCGAGGGCGCGAGGCTCCCCTGTCCGCATGGCGGTGACGTACGACGGATCGTGTACCTCGCAGAGCTGCGACTGGGGGAGCGGCTCAGGGGCGAGCACCTCGACCTCCGCCATCGGCTCGCGGCGCAGCGAGTCAATGATCCACTGCGACTTGCGCGTCGTCTCGAACGCGTGTCCCGAGCGGACATAGTCCGGGCTGTAGAAGAGCTTCACGAAGGGCCGCCGTCGGTTCGGTTCATGCGGATCATCTTCCATCTTTCCAAGTATAGCGATTCCAAATTACGAATCCAGTCAAATGTCATTGAGAGCAGCGAGACCTCTTCGCCGCCGGAGCACGACCACGGTTCGGAGAACGTGCTATAATTTGTGCTACTTCCCTCATCCATTCCTTCTCCCCTGAGGGGAGAAGGCGAGGCTGAGGTAAGTGGGAGGAGTCATCAGTGACGACAAAGATGATGAGGGCGATCGGGTTCTTTGAATACGGCGGGCCGGAAGTTCTCCGGTTCGTCGATGTGCCGCGACCGGTTCCCAGGCCCCACGACGTGGTCGTGCAGGTGAAGGCAGTCTCGGTGAACCCCATCGATGCGAAGGTGCGGCGCGGCCTGCGCGGCGGGGCGGATAAGATGGCTGGCAGTCCCATCGTGATCGGCTGGGACGCCGCGGGCATCGTCGATGAGGTGGGAAGCGAGGCCCGGCGGTTCCGGGTCGGCGATGAGGTCTACCTCTCAGGGAACATCACCCGGTCTGGTTCCTATGCCGAGTACGTCGCCTGTGACGAGCGCATCGTCGGAATGAAGCCGAAGATGCTGTCGCTCGAGAAGGCCTCGGCCATTCCATTGGCCGCCATCACGGCCTGGGAGGCGCTCCTCGAGAACATGGACCTTCGCGAGGGGTCCGGCGGCGGGCGCACGGCGCTCATCATCGGCGGCGCCGGCGGCGTGGGCTCTATTAGGATCCAGATCGCAAAGCGGGTCTGCGGCCTGCGCGTGGTGGCCACGGCGTCGCGACCCGAGTCCACCGCCTTCTGCCGAAAGATGGGCGCGGACGGCGTGATCGACCACACGAAGGACCTTGCGGCCCAGCTTCCCTTTGTAGGCGTGAGCCGTTTCGACTACATTCTCTCGTGCGCCGAGACAAACGACTTTGCCGCTCTTGCGTCCGTCCTGAACTTTATGGGCAAGATCTGTTGTATCCTGCCAGCGCCCGCGGCGGATCTGAGCGCACTGTTCGCCAAGCGTGGGAGTGTCCACTTCGAGAGTATGTTCGCCCGCCCTATGCTGGGCGTGGAGCTCGAACGGCAGGGGACCCTTCTCGACCGCGTGGCCGACCTGATCGATGGAAAAGTGCTCGTGAGCACGATGACGAAGGCCTTAGACTGGAGCGAGTTTCGCGCCGCCCACGAGGCCATCGAATCGGGCCACACCGTGGGGAAGATCGTGATGCGGGTCGCGACCTGACCAGACCGCACTTCATGACGTGCGCTTCGATAGACCCTTTGCCCCGGACCCGCTTCCTGGGCTTCTCTTCGCCTTACTCAGCCGGTTTTTCGCCGACCTGGCCTCTGGCGACTTTGGAAATCGCTTGATGAGAGTGTTCAGGGCTGTTCGACCTTTGGGGGTATTTCCCATTTCGAGGTACGCGTATCCCTGTTTGAGCATTGCGGCGGGCGCCTTTGGATTGTCCGGATACTCTGTAAGGAAGAGGTTGAACTGCTTGATCGCCAGGCCATAGTTCTTCAGGCTGTAGAACGACTCGCCGAGCCAGTACTGAGCATTTGGCAGTAAGCTTGTGTTAGGATAGAGAATGATATAGGTGCGGAACCCGTCGCTCGCAAGGTCATATTTGCCTCTCGTATAATCGTTGAGAGCATTCTTGTACAGCTCGTCAGGATTCGCCGCGCTCACCGCCGGTTTGGGGGGGAAGGCCGGGGGAGGAGAGGGAGTGGTCGCCGGGGCAGGCGGCAATGGGGAAATTGGCGGAGGCAATTTGACAATCCCTGATGCCTGCTGCGCAGAGGGTTGGGCAGTCTGTTTGGCGGCGGCCGCTTTTCTGGCTTCGGTGAGGGCGAGCTGCGTCGTCGCATTGACCTGCTGGACGGCGGCGTTCGTCTGGTCTGCCATCTGTTGGAGGGCGTTCGTCACTTCCTGAGCCGTCTGTTGGGTCGCTGTATTGGCCTGCTGCGCAAGAGCAGTAGCATCCCGGGCGGCGGAGACGGCCTGGCTAATCTGCCTTTCAAATCCATCCAGGCGCCGCGCGAACTGGCCGCCTTGAATGCCGAGGGCATCTACCCGCTTGTCCAGTTCGGCGATGCTATGGCCTATCTCCTCGACCCGCCCTTGAGTCAACCGCGCCTCCGCGATAAGGTCATCCAGCTTGGTGGTCAGGCTTGTCTGCGACCGCAGGAATCGCTCGAGGTCCTCCGTCCTCTCCCGGCTGGCCCTCTCCAACCTGCCCTGCAGGTCGGCCTCGAGTTTCCCAATGCGCTCTTCGACTGCAGCCCTCTCCCCTTCCTTCCTTCTCTCACCTTCCTTTGTCCTGTCGATGACTGGCACCTCGCTCTTGACCGAGTCGGGATCGAGCTGCATCAGGCGAGCGAGCTCGCCCTCGCATCCTCCAACAAGCACTCCAAGGATCAGGGCCATCCCCACAGCGAAGCTCGCCACGCTTACCCACCTACTATTACTAGGCATTCCAGCCTTTCGATTTTTCGAGGGCGCGTCTCCGTACCACTTCATAGGTCCGCTCATCAAGTTAAATTTGGGTCCACTTCATAGAGGTTCCCGCATTGGATGGAGTATAATAGTAGTCCGCTGGCATGGCAACATGCTATCAATGATTTTCGCGTGCCGCGGCGTGCGAGCCTCAAGAGGGCGCGCGCTTTCAGCAAACCCTCCATCCTCCGGCAGAATTCCCGTCACACTTTGCAGCTTGGCAAAAGCCGCCAAGCGTGCTATAGTGTGTTTACGTTGTGAAACCCAGATCGATCGAGGCCCTGACGCGGCACGATCCACGGTCGAAATGGGACTTTCAGAGCCTGCACGGCGACTTCTCCGGTGATCCCGCCGTTAGCCCCACTCAAACCGACCGGACAAATAGCACGGGCGCGTTCTGCCTATCAAAGGACAGGCGTGCCCAAAGACAGTATCAAGGAGGACCATGTCTTTTCCATCATTCGCACTCAACGCGAACCTGCTCAAAGCCATCCACAACATGGGGTTTGAGCACCCCACGCCGATCCAGCGCCTGGCCATCCCCCCCCTCCTGGAGGGTCGAGACGTCATGGCCACCGCCGTGACGGGCAGCGGCAAGACCGCCGCGTTCCTGCTGCCCATTCTCCACCGGCTCCTCGAGAAGCCCAGGGGAACGACGAGGGCGCTCGTCCTGGCCCCCACCCGGGAGCTGGCGGCGCAGATCGCGGAACACCTCCACGACCTCGCAGTGCACACGTCCCTGACGGGCGCCGCGGTCTACGGGGGCCTCTCCATGGGGCCCCAGGAACGGGCGTTCCGCAGGGGCGTGGACGTCCTTATCGCCACCCCCGGCCGGCTCCTCGACCACTTCCAGTACCCCTACGCGCGGCTCGACGGCATTGAGTACCTCGTGCTCGATGAGGCGGACCGCATGCTCGACATGGGCTTTCTGCCCGACATCCGCCGCATCCTGAAGCACGTCCCCAAGAAACGGCAGACGCTGCTCTTTTCGGCGACCTTGCCGGCGCCCATCGTGAAACTCGCCAGGGACATGCTACACGACCCCGTCTCCCTGAATATCGAGCGGAAACCTGCCCCGGCGGCGGGGATCACCCATGTGGCCTACCCCGTCCCGCATGAGCTGAAGTCCAACCTCTTCCTCGACCTGTTGAGGAACAGCGCGTCCAAGAACGTCCTGGCCTTCACCCGAACCAAGCACCGGGCCAACCGGCTCGCCGACTTCCTCGAGAAGCACGGCGTTGCCTGCGCCAGGATCCACGGTAGCCGCAGCCAGGCGCAGAGGACCGAAGCCCTGGCCAGCTTCAAGAAGGGAAGGTGCCGCGTCCTCGTCGCGACAGACATCGCCGCCCGCGGCATCGACGTGGAGGCGCTGGGCCTGGTGGTGAATTTCGACGTCCCGAACCTCCCCGAGGACTACATCCACCGGGTCGGGCGCACGGCACGGATGGAAGCTACGGGCGATGCCTATACCTTCGTCTCACCGAACGAAGAGGGCAATCTCCGCACCATCGAGAGCAACATCGGCCAACGCCTGCCGCGCCAGAAAGTCCCGGGGTTTGATTACGCAAAGAAACCCGCGGAGCGCTTTGAGGTCCCCATCGCCGAACGCCTCACTGTCATCCGCGCCAGAAAATCGGAGGAGCGGGCCCGGGCGAAGGAGAAAGCCGCGCGCCGCGCCCTCCGAGAAACCCAGGGGCGTCCCGCCGAGTACAGGAATGCGGGGCAGAACCCCAGGAGCACCCCTCAGGATCACCCGGCCCGCCCGAACAGCTGGAGGGGAGAGCCGGCCTGGGTTCGGAAGAAGGGGCAGTCTTCCCGTGGGCTGGCCGCCGGGCGCCCGAACGGGAAGGCCGACTGGCCTAGCAATAGCTCAACCACAGAGACACGGAGAGCTCAGAGAAAAGAGAACGCTCCTACACAGAGGGACGGCAAGCCAGAGAAGAGCCAGGGGCCAAGGGAAAGGAAACGCGCCTATTTCTAAACCAGCCCGTGTGCCTTGAAGCTGAACGGAGCCGTATCGCCGATGATCAGGTGGTCGAGGAAGCGAACGCCCACGGTCACCGCCGCGGCCTTGATGGCCTGGGTCAGGTCGCGGTCCTGAGCCGAGGGAGTGGGATCGCCACTGGGGTGATTGTGGGCGAGCAGGAAGCCGCTGGCCTTATGCGCCAGGGCGCGCTCGATCACCTTCCTGACGTACACGACCGACTGATCAACCGTCCCGCGCTGCAGGCACTCGGTGGCCGTCACCGCGTTCTTCGCGTTCACGTAGGCCACGTGGACCTCCTCTTCCGGCAGGCCTTTCAGCTTGGCCTGAAAATAGGCGGCGGCATCCGCGGTGGACCTGAGCACCGTTTTCGCGCCGCGAGGCTCGGTGAGGAAGCGCGTCGCTAGGGGTCGGACCAGCGAAATCAGCGTAGTCGCATGGGGCCCGATCCCGTCTATTTCTTCGAGAGCCTGCGGTTCGGCTTCAAAGATGCGGGCGAGCGTCCCGAATCGTGCCAGGAGCTTCTTCGCGAGCAGCTTCGTGTCGCGGCGAGGGATGGCAAACGTGAGCAGAAGCTCCAACAGCTCGTAATCCTGCAGCGCTGCCTCGCCGCTCAGCCGGTAGCGGGCCCGCAGCCGCTCCCGATGCCCTGCTACATAGTTCTTGGCCTCCCGCGCCTGCTTCATCTTTTCCTTTCCAGCCATCACGTTGTCCGAGTCGCGAAATCATCCTGCACCGGCCATGCGGTGCCCGCCCCATCGAGGCCGCGAGAACGTCGCATCATGTCCTGACCTCACCCAGGAACGCCGTCTCAAGGGGAACCGCCAGGCGGCGCCGTCCAAGCCCTAGCACCTGCTCGCCCCGATACAGCACCACCGAGAAGCGGACCCGATCCCCTAGAGCCCGCTCGCAAGCCTCGATCCTGGCTAGGTCGGCCCGTTCTACCTGGGTGGTCGATTTGACCTCAAGGGCGATCATCTCCTCTCCTCGGGCCAGAAGGAAATCCACCTCCTGACCCGTGTGCGTGCGGCAGAAGTAGAGCCGGTAGTCATCTTCCTGGCAGGCGATCCACTTAGCCAGCTCGTTGGCCACCCAGGTCTCCACCAAAGCCCCTACGCGCCCCTGCCGCTCCAACGTGGCCCAGTCTTTCGCCCCGCTCAGGTGACACGCCAATCCGGTATCGGTGACATAGAGCTTGGGCGTCTTGACCAAGCGCAGGCCCACATTGACGTGGTAGGCGGGGACCATGGACACCTGGTAGGTCAGGACCAATAGGTCAAGGTACCGCTTCAGCGTCATCTGGGAGAGGCCAAGCTCCCGAGAGAAGGCCGCCACGTTGACCGTTTGTCCGGTGCGGATCGCGGCGAGGATCAGCAGCCGGCCGAAGTCCGTCAGGTACTGGATGTTCGCCAAGTCCCGGAGGTCGCGTTCCAGATAGGTCTGTCGATAGCTGTCGAACCACCGGCGGCGGCTTGCTGCGGACCGCATGAGGCTCGCTGGGGGATAGCCGCCCCGCAGGATGGCATCCACCAGATCGGTAGCCGGCCGATCCCGTCGCCGCCACCTCTTCAGCAGGGCCCGGGCGTCGTCCACATCGAACAGCTCGCCCAGAAAGGACGGGACTCCTCGGCCGAGCCGTTCGGCCCAGGAGAAGGGAAAGAGGTGGTGCAGGGCGACCCGTCCCGCCAGTGACTCGCTGACAGTCCGGAGGGTCATCAGGTTGGCCGAGCCGGTCAACAGGAACTGGCCGCTCTTCCGTCCGCGATCCACCCACCGCTTGATGGCCCGCAGCAAGTCGGGGGCTCGCTGCACCTCATCAATGACCAGCGGAGTGGGGTTCGCTGCCAGGAAGCCCTCCGGATCGTTCAGGGCGGCATCCAGCACCGTCCGGTCGTCCAGGGTCAGATAGGCAGCCCGCCAGTCCGGGGTGATGAGGGCCTGGGCAAGCGTGGACTTGCCCACCTGGCGGGCCCCGGTGATGAGCACCACCGGGAAGTCAGCCAGGGATCGCTCCACCAAGTGCTGGAGATGCCGCCTCAGCATGGTAGATATTCTACCATTCAATGGTGGATTTTCAAGACATTTCCGTACTTCGTTGAGACCGACTCAACCTCAAGTCGCACGGTCCTTTCGGCCGCATAAGCGCCCCGCTTTGCCGAGATGACCTGCCCCCCTTGAACCGGTCCAGGTGTTATGGTAGAAATTGGCCTGGATCGGGGCCTGAGAAGGGAGGGGCGCATGGGTCGGCAGCGATACACACCAGAGCAGATCATCGGCAC
>Ga0209515_10002532_pt1 | contig 27949 bp, 21 predicted proteins | sample Subgroupgradi54m_FD_187454 | JGI IMG/M metagenome (GOLD analysis project Ga0209515, IMG submission 187454) | Subsurface groundwater microbial communities from S. Glens Falls, New York, USA - GMW60B uncontaminated upgradient, 5.4 m (SPAdes)... ... | reverse complement strand
TATAATAGTTGTAAATTACATATGTATTTTTAATCAATAAGCTATATGCATTTTTATAAATATCTATATGCAATAATTTTTTTGCAATATTTTCATCTTGATAACATACATCATAACATAAATCAATATAAACATCATTAATATTTTTTGTTGCATAACATATTTGTTTAAAATGTATATGTTTGTTAATGATCAGACAAATTTTATGTAAATTGTCCATTAAAAAATAATTTTGTTTATTAAATGTATTATCACATATTGTATTAATGTTAAATATAATATTTGTATTTTTTTTAATATTTTTATGATGCATAAATGTAATATAATTATTTTTAGTTGTTATCCATTTTGTAGATAATAAATTATTTATTATTGAATTATTATATCTATGATCATCATATGACATATGTTTTATAGTATTCGGAATGCAACAATATGTATATTTATGTGACACAACTAAATGTATAAATTTTACACTATTTGGAATAATTCCCATATTGATAGCATTATTATAACTGAAAACATTAATATATACATAACATACATGCGTTGTGTAATTTGACGTAATTTTAGCGCTAAATTCATATATATTGTTTTTAAAATCAATATGTTTATTTTTATATTGCAAAATCAGTTGTTGATTTGGCATTTTATTGAATATGTTATATGTAATAAATTGCATATTTTTATTCAATTTTTTTAGCATAAAGCAATATTTATAAAAATTTATGTTTGTTAATTGGTTAGTTGTTGTTTTATTTTGTATGAATTTTATTGTTTTATTATGTTAATATTCTTTTAACTGTTCATAAATAACATTTGTTTTTATGTCATATTTACTATTTTTAGCAAACAATGATTTACAAATTTGTATTGTGCAAACATACATTAAACTTTGTTTGTTTTTTAAATTTTGAAAAATATCGATATATTTTGGAAATATACATTGTATTTTCAATTGTTTTGCATTCTTAAACATATGGAATGATTTATCAGATATATCACAATCAGTTAGCAATAATATATGTGTATATTTACATAAATTAAATGGTGTATTTTGTAATATATCTACGTTATGCAAAATTACAATTTTTACATATTTTGATATGTATGATAAATTATTATTAAAATTATTATCAAAACCTCTATCACAATGAAATGTAAATATATCAATATTTTTTATAAATATTTTTTTTAGACCTCCAAAATTGGAACATATGTTTAAATTACGTATATTGTATAATATATTTACATATTTTGGATCGCAACTTTTGTTTAAATAAAATTTACAAACGAATTTTGAAAAATACATAATTTCTTTTGTTGCTATAAAATCTGAAAAAAATATATAATTGACATAATAATTGGTTGCATATATATTTTGTTTTTCGATAATAAAATATTTACACCCGAATAATTGTAAATTATGCACATTTTTAATATAATTAGCGTAAATTACATCTGCACCATGTGTGTATAAATTAAACACATTTTTATAAATATTCGAATATGGTAACATTTTAATATTTATTTTTTGTGTAAATACAATTTGGACATCATTGATATTTTTTGTTGCATTACATATTTGTTTGAAATATGTAGTACAGTTATTAATAAATATATGTATTTTTTGTAAGTTATCCATTAAAAAATAATTTTGTTTATTGTATATGGTATTATCGCACATTGTGCTATATTTAAATATGACATTTGTATTTTTTTTAATATTTTTATTGAAATAATTATTTTTAATTGATATCCATTTTATAAATAATAAATTATTTTTTATGGATAAATTATTTTTTATGGATAAATTATTACTTTGAAGATATGATATATGTTTTACACTATTTGGTATGCAACAATATGTATATTTGATTGCGTTGTGCAAATATACAAATTTTACACTGTTTGGAATAATAGAAACAACATTACACGAATAATCTAAACGTATTGTATAATTTGATATAATTTTTTTGCTAAATTCACGTATGTTATTATCAGGATTAATATGTTTTTTTTTGTATTGTGATATCATATGTTCATTTGTCATTTTTATATGTAAATTTGTTATATGATTGTTATATTGGATACACTAAATAATATATATTTTTGATCAATTTTTTTACATGTGTTGCAAATAAAAATCACATTTTAAAAAAATTTGCCAATAAAAATATGTTTAGTGGTATATGTAACTAAAAAAAATAAATTAAAAAATAATAATAAAAATAATTATTGTTGTTATTTTTAATTTATTTTTTTTAAATTTTTCCATTTGTTTAAAAAATCATTATTTTTGTTGTCAATCTGTGCACTGTTTGTATTTGTGTTTATATTTATATCAGTTTTTTTTCATTAATTTGTGCATTAGTTAATTTATTTTAATTGTTCGTAAATAGCATTTGTTTTTATGTTATATTTACCATTATTAGCAAACAATAATTTATAAATTTGTAGTGTGTGAATGTACATTAAACTTTGTTTATTTTTTAAATTTTGAAAATTATCTATGCAATCAGTTGTGCCACATTGTATTTTTAATTGTTTTACATTTTTAAACATACAAAATGATTTATTTGATATATCACAATCAGATAGCAACAATGTATGTGAATATTTACATAAATTAAATGATGTTCTTTTTAATATATTTGTGTCATCTAAAATTACAATTTTTATGTAATTTGATATGTATAATAAATTATTTGCAAATTTTTCATTACCACGAAATGTAAATATATCAATATTTTTTATAAATATTTTTTTGCCATCCATGATTTTGAAACATATATTTAAATCACGTATATTGAATGATATATTTACATATTTTGAATCGCAACTTTGGTTTAAATAAAATTTACAAACAAATTTTGAAAAATACATAATTTCTTTTGCATCCACATAATCTGAATAGACTGTACAACTAACATAATAATTGGTTGCATATGTATTTTGTTTTTCAACAATAAAAGATTTACAAATATCGATTTTTAAATTATATACATTTTTATGATAATTAACGTAAATTACACGTGCATTAAATATTAATAAACTATATGCATTTTTATAAATATTTATATATGATGACATTTTGATACTTATTTTTGGTGTACATAAATAAGACCGTAAAATAATTTGAACATCATTAATATTTTTTGTTGCGTTGCATATTTTAAACAAATATGTAACACAATTATGAACAATTATGTATATTTTTTGTAAGTTATCCATTAAAAAATAATTTTGTTTATTATATGTGCTGTTATCATTATATATTATGTTGTTATTATCATTATATATTATGTTATATTTAAATATGATATTTGTGTTTTTTTTAATATTTTTGTGATAATAAAGATTTTTAATTGATATCCATTTAACAAATAATAAATTATTTTTTACAGATAAATTACAAATTTGATGATATGATATATGTTTTACACTATTTGGTATGCAACAATATGTATATTTAATTGCATTATTTAAATGTACATATTTTACACTATTTGGAATAATATAAATATCATTGTATGAATGATCAGAATGTGTTGTATAATTTGACATAATTTTTTTACTAAATTCACGTATGTTATTATCAGGATTGATATGTTTTTTCTTGTATTGTGATATTATGTGTTGATTTGTCATTTTTGTGTGTTGATTTGCCATATGATTGTTATGTGATTGTTATATTGAATATATTAAATAGTATATATTTTTGATCAATTTTTGATCAATTTTTGATCAATTTTTATTCTAAAAAAATTTGTCAATAAAAATAATTTAATTTTAAACAATTAACAACACATAAAATTTAAAAAATTTATTTTTTTAAATTTTTCCATTTGTCAAGAAAACTATTTGTGTTGTTATTATTGTTGATTTTAATATTTTTATTTGTATCAATATTTTTATTAATATTTGTGTTAATATTTGGTTGTTTAGCACTTTCACTTTTAGCATTATTAATTTTAGTATTTTCAACTGGTGATTTAACAACATTTTCTGACGACTTAACAACATTTTCAATTGGTTTAATAACATTTTTTTCAGTTTTTAAATTTTTCCATTTGTTTAAAAAATCATTATCTTTATTGTCAATTTGTGCACTGTATGTATTAATAATGCTATTTGTGACATTTACATTAATGTCAGACATGATATTATTTGTTTTTATATTTGTGTTATTTTCGTTATCTAACAGAAAATGTTTTTTCTTTGTAGGTTTCCATTTGTTAATATCGCTATTATTATTTGTGTTAACATCGTTTGTATTGGTATTTACATTTGTGTTTGTGTTTGTATTTGTATTAGTTTTTTCTTTTTCATCAATTTGAATATTTGTATTTGTTGTATTATTAACGGAAATTGTTTCAGAAATCGTCGATTTGAATTTAAAATTATCAACATCAAAATTCCAAATATTTTTTTTTGTTTCATTAATTTGTGTATTAATTGATTCATTAATTGGCATATTAATTGATTTATTGATATTATTTTGTTTATCAACAACATTATTTAAATTTTGTTTAACCACACTTATTCCACATGTTTTATTAGATTGTGTTAATTTTACATTTTGTTCATCAGTAATTTTTTTATTTTCTGTAATTTTTTGTTCTTCAATATATTTTAAAAAATCATTGAATGCATTTGAAATATTTGTTCCTTCCATTGTGTTATTATTTGGATCTGAAAAGAAATGTTGTATTCTTTTTTTTGTATTTGCATCCAAATATACTTTTCCAACATATGATTTACCCATACGGGAAGTACGTCCAATAATTTGTAAAACAGTATTTATACTATATGCATCACATGCATCATCATTAATAATAATTCTTGTAATTTTATAATTTGCACCATAATAAAAAGTATAATCTGCAATTATAAATGCAAGTTGTTGATTATTAAGCATTTCATCAATTTGATTATTATAATTTTCATCATTTTCGCAATATACACCAACACCCATATATAATAAAAATTTTAAATTATCATCAACATTAAATTTTGTTATATCAATATTTTCGTGTGGTACACAATTTTTAATTGTTCCTTTATCATAATGTTTAACATATTTTGCAAAATTTTTAATATGCTCTTCAGTATTAACATCTAATGCAATAGGAAAATCAAATTTTGGTTTATTTAATGCTAAATGTTCTAACATTTCTTTTTTTTCTTGTTCTAAATTAATTTTATCTCCTTCTTCATTTTTTTCTTTTGGTTTCATATTATTTTTGCTATTTTCTGCATTATTTAATTTTTCCATAAATTTTTCCATTTCATTTAAATATTTTTTATATTTATTGTTTATATTTTCCATTTTTAATTTTATTTTTAATTTTTCAACAATTGGATAAAAATGCGTTCTAACATAATCCATCGGTGATTTAGAAACAATTAAACAACAACCAATATATTTAAAAGCATGTGTTGTTAATAATTTTGACGGAATAATTTTATCAAAATCTTCATCAAGTTTACCATCATTAATTACATCTTCAACAACATCAATATTTTTATATTGTTGAAATTCATCAAAACATTTTTCATCAAAATCAGATATTTTATAAAGAAGACATAAAATATTTTCTAATATATTTTCTTGATTAAATGATTCAATTTTTTCCAAATCAATATTCATGTTAAATTTTTTCATATATTCATTCAAATTTATTAAATATGGCAAAGTATAAAATTTACCAAGTAATGGAAATTTTTTGATTTTATCAATTAAAATTTTTAAATCTTGTCCATTTTTACAATTATCATGTGGCGATATAATATTATTATCAAAATCTTTAATAACACATCCCATTAATGTTTTATTTGATATAATTTCAGAAACATTACCGTCGATATGATTTCGTTTATAATGTTCAACAATATTATTTAATTCATATGTTTGTGGCAATGTCGCTGAACATAATATTGAATTTTTTGGTAAATAATATAATATTTTTGCTAAATAATGTAAAACTTCATTATTATTTATTTTATCAGTCATTATTGTTGGTTCGTCAAAAAATAATAAATAATCATGTTCTTTTTTTTTTAATAATATTGATGTTGATATATAATCACACACAAATAATTCAATCAAATCATTATTTTTATGACAATTGTATGATTTTGTTATTTTACATTCATTTTCATTAATTGTTGTAACCATTGCAAATTTAATTCCAAAATTAAATGCATTTTTCAATACTTGAATTCTTACTGAACCTAATGTATCTGAACAACAAAATAAAACAGGATTTTTTTTGTTTGAATTTCTTACAAAATTGCATATACTTAATATCATTGTTGTTTTTCCTAATCCAGTTAATGTTTTATATAAAATTAAAAATCCATTATCATAATTGTTTTTAATATTATTCATTAAATTAATTTGCGAATCATGTGGCTGAATTTTAATTGCAGGAATTGTAATATCATATTTTGTGTCAAAAATTAATTTTGGTTTTTTATTCGCAATGTCAAAGATTTTTACGTTATATTTGTCAGTTACTTTATTTAACATATATTCCAAATCATTAATTAAATGTTCTGATAAAACAATTTCTAAACCAGTCACATCGCAAATTTTATTGAAATAATTGTAATTATTTTCATTTTTAATTTGTTTTAATAAATGTAAAATTTTTTTACTGCCAATAATTATTTCTTCTTTTTCATCAACAGCTAAACTTCTTGTTTTACTGTAATGTTCTAATATTTTAATTAATATTAAAATTCTAAATTCAATATAATCATGTTCAATCATTAAATCACTAAACAATTTATTATAAACATTGTCATCTAATTGTTTTTTTAATAAAGTTAATTGTGTGTCAATTAATTTTTTACAATTTTGTAGAATGTATTTATTTTTACTGTTTATTTTTAAATTTTCCATAAATTTTGAGCTATTGCAATCAATTGGTTTTAAATTCAAACAATTTATTGATTGTTCAGAATTCTTTGAATTCTTCAAAGATTTGTTTTCACAAATTTGTTCCCTTACTATTAAATAATAATATTCACCAATAGTTGTTAAATTTGTCGAAATACAATAGTGTTCTTTTGTAATTAATCCCCCTAAATCAAAAATCATTTGATTTCTTACTTTATCAAATGATGATAGTGGTTTTTCAATTAGCGACCATTTTTCAGATGTTAATTTTTTTGATGTAATTATATCGTTACTCATATTATATGTTATTTTTAGATGTTATATTTTTATGTTATTGTTATATTTATAGCAAGTAAAATAGTAAATTGGAGTGAAAATGTTAATTATATTTGAATAATAAATAAAATAATATTCAATTTTTATTTATTTTAAACATTTATTTAAATTATTAAATAAATATAAATAAATCAGATTACATATTTAACAATTAAAAAACAACAAATAAACCACTTTTACATATTTTTTTAACAATTTCATTAATAAATTTACATCTGTTTTTTAATATTTTTATTATATATTTAATAAAAAATATTAAAAACATATAAAAAAATAAAAAAATAATATAACATTATTGTATGATACCAAATGATACAAATAACACAAATAATATTAATTATACAAAAACATATAAAATAACATTAAACAGAATAATCAATAATGGTGTGAAAAATAAAATAACAAATGCATGTATAACAGCTAATGAAATGTTAATTCATGTTTATCAATTTATTAGATTATTTATTTTATATAAATATCATAATAATCAAAATATACCAAATATCGATGTTAATTTTGTTAAATTAGTTTTTAAAACTATATCGGTTTCTGAAAATAAAAACGGTCCAAAATGTAAAAATGAAAATTTAATAATTTTAAATGAGTTAAATATGTTTTATGATGAACATTATGCTAAAGATAATAACATTTTAAAAATAAATTCTAAAAATTTATCTTCAATTATCGATTATTTATCGACAACTATTGTTACAAGTATTAATAACAATATTTTACTAAATTTTGAAAAATATGTTAACAGATTTGTTAATTCTTCCTTTAAACATTTAATTGATGATGTTGATAATATAGCTATTAACAAATCTAAACAAAAGAAAGAAATTTATAAAGAATTAACACAGCTTAAAAATGATTTGAAAACAAATAACTGTTCTAATATTAAATACAAAGATTGGTTTGATACTAATCGTCCTAAAATATACGATGAATCTTTTACGGATTATAAAGATATTACCATTCCTCAATTATATTTTAAAAATATGATTTACATGAACAATATTATTCAAACAAAAGGAACAAAACAATTTCAATTTTTTCCATTAAAAAATTCATTTACTTTAAATTATATTACTTTTGACACTAAAGCATTAGTTGAAATATTAGATATAAATCCTGAAAAAAAAGAATTAACTGATGATAGGAAAAAATTAATGAAAGAAAGATCGAATTTAAAACTTGACAAAAAAGACATAAAAAATTTAGATATTGAGTTGGTAGACATTAATGAAAAAATTAAAAATATTAATACTGAAATCACAAATATTGACACAAAACTTTCAGATTTAAAATTAATGCCTCAAAAAATAACTTCAAAAAAAACATATCTAGATAATATCGAAAAATATAAACTTGAAATATGGAGTAAATTTTTTAATTTAAAACATAAAATTTTTAAAACAAAAGGTAAAAATGTAAAATATAATTTTGATTATATAATTCAAACTGATTCATATGGTGTATCATTAATTTTTGTTGAAAATAATAAACAAATTAAAGCAAACAAACAAAAAAAAGATAAATTACAAGCAAGAAATGAAGCGAACATTAAAACAAAAGAAATCAACAACACAAAAACACCTGAAGAAATTAAAGTTATAAGAGAAAATAACATAACGGTAAAAACAGAAAAAATAAATCAGTTAAAATTAAAACGTAACAAAATTAAAAAAGAATTTGCTGTAAAAATTAAAAAAAAAGAAGTAATACCGTTAACAGAATTTAAATATATAACAGAATTAACACCAGATGAAATGAAAAAAATAAATGATAATTATGTAGTTATTGACCCTGGAAAAAGAACGTTGTTACAAATATTAGGTAAAAACGGTAAAAATATAACATATACTAAAGGAAAACATAATTTTGATATGAAAACAACAGAATTTGAAACAAAATTATTAAAGTATAAAAAAAGGACAAATATACAAAAAATAGAAACAAAGTTATCAAATTTTTCACATAAAACAGTAGATGTATTAAAATTTAAGGAATATATATCAGAGAAACAAAAAATAATTACAGAAATGACAAAATTATATAATGAATCGAAATGTTTAAAATATAAATGGTATAGACATCTAAATGAAAAACGAAGTATTAATAATTTGGTAAATACGATAAAAGAAACATACGGTAAAAACGTAACAATATTTATAGGTGATTGGAGTGAAGGAACAACACAGTTAAAAAATAGCTCAAGTACTCCAAGAATAGGACTGAAAAGACAATTGAAAAAATATTTTAAAGTGTATAATTTAGACGAATATAATACATCGAAAAAAAATTGTTATACAGGAGAAGATAACAGAAATATGTATACAAAGGAAACAAACAATGAAAATTTAATAAAGTTAAATGAATGTGTAGCATCAACAAAAAAAATATTTAAACAAATAAAAATAAAAACATCATTAACATCAAATGAATTTCATAAAATACACAATAAAACATTTCATAAAATTGTAAAAAAGAAATTAAAACGGAAATGGAAATTATCATATAAAAAAGATATTATAATCAATAAAAAAAAATACAAAGATAATATTAAAGATAATATTAAAGATAATATTAAAGACAAAATTAAAGATAATATTAAGGACAGTATTAAAAATGACATTAAAAATGACATTGATTATAAAATTAAGGATAATAAATACAATAAAAACAAAAAATTACATTCAGTTCTAACATATCAAATGGAAAAAAAAGACACAGAAAGTAATAGAAAAATCGGTTGTATAAATAGAGATAAAAATAGTTGTAAAAACATGATAAAAATAGTAGAAGAATGGAAAACAACTGGAACCCGACCGAAATATCTAGAAAGAACCAAACAATAAATTACTATAACTTGTTATAATTTTTAATTTTAATTAAAAATATATAACGAAAAAAGTCAATTTTAGTAACTGTTACCGTTAAAAAACGTAACTGTGTTTGTAGCAAAGTAAATACATAAATAATTATCAATATAAAAATGTTAATAACGTTTTTACTCCAATTTATGTGTTTGTTTGCTATAATATGTATAATATAATATTTTCAATTTTTTTGGAATATAAAAATGCTATTTTTTTTACCAAAAAAATCAATGAATGTCAAATAAGGAACGTTGATTACTTTATTTAATATTATTGAATTATTTATGTATATAAAGTAATAAAGCTATTTAATTTTTAATTTAATAAATGTTAAATATTAAAAGTAATTAAGATAATATATAAAATAACATATTTACATTTTTGTTTTTTTTATATAAAACATAAAAAATATAAAAAATAAATAAAATGTAATAAGATTACTTTTACAAAGTTGCATTTACTTTTAATTTTTATAAAACGTTATTTACTTTTTATTTTTATAAAACGTTATTTACTTTTTATTTTTATAAATGTTATTTACTTTTATTTTTATAAAACGTTATTTACTTTTTATTTTTATAATTGTAATAATTAAAAAAAATGCATATAGATTCCCCTATTTAGTTGTATTTTCTAAAAAGCGTTAATCACTTTCTGTTATTTTAGTAGTTTTAATTATCTTAGTTTTAGTTGCTATTATTTTTAAATTTTTGTTTAATTGTTCAACTGTATCATTATCCATTGCATTTAATATTTTAACTATTTCAGAATTTTTAGAATATCCTTTAACATACCATTTAGTAAAAGGTGTTTTTGAAAATCTTGGAAATTCTCGGTCTGTTTCATTTTTTACAATTATAATATATGATTTAATAAAACTGTTTAATTTTTCTTCTGTTAATATATCATTTATTATATTATACAATAATTCTTTATATATTCCTTTTATTAACAATGATTTATTGATTGTTGTTGTACATTTTTCAATTTCATTTTTATTATCTTTATTTTTTTTCTTTTTACAATAGTATTTGTAATTTTTATATTTTTTAAATATTCATGCATTATTATTTTAGCAATATACATAATAATTTCACTACAATGATATGTTTTTTTATGATGGTCTATTTCTTTTTCATTTAAATATTGTATTTTAAAATTGTTTTTTAATAACTTAAAAAATACTTCAATATCAATCTTTCTCTATATAATTCTATAATTGTATCATCTGTATGTGTGTTAATATCATTTAAATTTGTTACTATTATACAATCATTATCAACTTCTATATCAATCCTTTCTATTTCTTTTTTACTTTCATATTTCGTTACTGTTTTTTTTATTGTTCCTGAACATTTCACTAATCTAACGTTGTTTCTTATAAATGTTATTAATTCGACCTTTTTTTTGTCTTTAATTTTTGTATTTACATCTAACACTTCACCTTTACCTTTTAAACGTATAATAAATTTAATGTTGTTATCCAATAAAAATTTTATAAATATATATGAATGGTAAGCACGATCAATTTTTTAATAAAAAATTAATTAAAAAAAAATAAAATTTTTTTTTGATCACATACTAATACTTTGTTACTATTTTTAAAACATTCAATATGTGATTCAATATACTTTGTACATTCTTGTGTTTCTTTATTTCTATTTTTTTTAGTATTATATGTTAAATCTATAGGTATATTATTATTAATGTCAAAGTAACTCATGTTTAACATAATATATCTGTTTTTATTACTATTATTTGTACCATCAACTGCTATATATTCATAATTAATTGTGTTGTTTTTAACATCTTTAACATCTTTAGAATCTTTAACATTTTTAATATCAGTGTTATCTTTAATAGTATCATAACAACATTGTTTAACATTTTTACAAAGATCATCATATATTTTAGATGAAATATTATTATCTTTACTAATATAAGAATTTCTGTGTACAACATTGTTATTCATACTAAGATTAGAAACAATTTCTTGTTATGTTGTTTCTTTTTTAGAATAATTCATTCTATATAATACTACATCTTTAACAAACAGATTAGAATTTCTAATTTTGATTGGATTTTTTTTATTAATGTAATTAGTATTACATATTTTGTTAAAAATATTTGATACTTTTTTTAATTGTTTAAACATAATTAAATGAATTATACAATAAAAATATATTGTATAATTTAATGTAAAATTTCATTAAATATATCATGTATATGTAATAAATGTATCATATATACATTTAATATAAAAAAAATTGAAAATAAATATCTATTATTACTTTATATATAAAAATAACTCAATAATATCAAATAAAGTAATTAACGTTCCTTATTTGACATTCATTACAAAAAAATTGAATTTTTAAATTATTTGTTACCATATCATTAATAGCAATTATAATAAATAATTACATACATACATACATACAAACACCAACACAATTTAAACATGAACAAAAATACAGATACAGATTCAGACGCTATTTTATTTAAGGGTATTCCTGAACCGCGTGCTGATATGACAAGAGAAGAATTAATTGCAATTCGTGATCAAAGAGTTGCTGTATTGTTAATTGAACGTGATAAAAAATTAAATGAATACAAAAATAGTATTGCAAATAATAATGCAAATAATAATACCAATACTAACACTAACACTAATGCTGATGTTAATGCCAATATGGATATTGTTACCGATAATGGTAATGATAGCGATGACAGTAATAGTGACAACAGTGACGATAATAACAGTGATGATGACAACTTTTAAATAAAAAAAAATTGTAATTTTTATAATATTATAAATTAAACAATAATAATAAAAACAATAATAATAAAAAACAAACATGAACACTGAACATAATAAATGCATTGATGCTTTAAATACAAATAACGAATTTAAAGAAACTGATGAAATTGATATAATGAATAAAAACAAATTATGTAATGACAATTCACAATTATCAAAAAAATCAATTATACAAATAAGTGAATTTATGAGAAATTCTTTAGATGAACATCATAAACGTTCTACAAAAGAATGGCATGATTTAGGATTAGGTGACGAAATGGTACCATATTTAGATGAATTTAAAAATAAAATTACGTGTAAAGATGACAACGAAAAAACAATAAACAAATAGGTGAACAAATGAAACAATATTTAAAAACCATAAATATTCTTAAAAACACAAAAATACAATAATACAATAAATTATGATGCAACAAAATATTATTTTTTTAAAAAAATTGTAATTTTCATAATATTATGAATTAAACAACAATAAACAATAATAAACAATAATAAACATGAACAATATATTTAACAATAATTCAACAATTTGTGTAACAAGTAACATAACAAAAACAATAGATGCTATACTTAATTCAAACATGAAAATAACAACAGATGAATTGCAATTATTATTTAACAATAAATTAAAATTATTGCAAATCGAACGTGATCAAAAAATAAAATTATTATCAAATAAATATGAAGACATGCATGATAGAAATTACAAAAAAGCCAAACCATGTTTTATTGAATATAATTATTTATCAGAATCATATGAAACTGAACATAAACAAATATCCGATTTATATGACAATCAAATAAATCAAATATTTGATTTATATAATAATCAATTAAAGAATTGCCAAAATAAATGTGTTAAAACTTTAGACATAAACAATGAATTTAAAGAAACTAATGAAATAATTAATAAAATTGAAAAAAATAATAAAATTTACAATACAATTTGTGAATATGAACAATTCGGTTTTGAACAAGCTGTAACCAAATTGATACAATCAATGAATTTAGAAAAAAATGATGAAACAAATGAAACAAATAAAATTAACAACACAAATGAAACTAATAACACAAATGAAACTAATAAAATTAAATTATCAATATTTGTAAATGACAAATAATTAATTTATTATTTTTATAAAAAAATTTATTAAATATTATTTGTTGTTTGTTGTTTGTTATTTATTATACGTTATACGTTATATGTTATATGTTATATGTTATATATCATGCGTTAAACATTATATATAAATAAATTATATTGAATTATGTATGCATACAATTTACATTGCTTTCTTTTTTGTAAAACATGCATCCGCATTATGACAACTTTTATCTAAAAATGCTTGTTTTTTAGCTTTATCATCTTTGCTTGCTTTCAACAATGACCAAAATTTATCACTACAAAATGCATGAGTATGTGGTAAAAGCATCATTTTGAATTTATCAATATCTGCATGTAATGCATCTGCATAAGTGACATCACCAATAATATTTAACCATTTTTCACGTTTAATTTTACAAGCATCAAAATATTTTGTCATTCTTAAATCAACAATGATATCATAAAATGTTTCATTTTCAAAAACATTTTTTTCGTTTATTTTATTTCTTGTGTCAGAATCATGAAATAATAAAGCTTGACAAAACATTGTTTTTGCAATTTGTTCATTATTTTGCTTATTTTGATTATTTTGTTTATTTTGATTTGAAACATCTAAATTTTCAAAAATGTTTTGATTCCAAATATTTGGTAAATTCAAAGTGTTTAAAATTTGCCAAATGTTTTGGTTCCATACATGTTTCATTTCATTTTTAATAAAATCTTGTAACTGCTTATTGTTATTTTCAATATCTTCAGTAAAACTATTATTTGGATTTATTTGTAAATATTTTTGAATTGCTAAACCTAAATAAAACGCATTTACATATGGTTTTAATATTTTATTGAGATATTCGCATAAATCATTATTTAAATCTCGTAATTCATTTAATTTTAATACATCCAATGCATAAATATTTAAACCATTTGGATATTTTTGGCATAATTCTTTTGTTGTTTCAACAGTTGGTTCACTCACCATAACGTCTTCAATTGGTTTTGGTGAATTTTCAGATGTAATTTCAAATAATTCACATAATATTTTAATTGCAACTTCTTTTGTTGTTAAATCAGTTCTTGCTAATCTTTTTAATTTTTTTCTTAAAATTCTTGTTAATACCTCATTTAATAAATTTACTAATGGAATTTGACATTTATCGATACTAACATCAACTGTATCTAATTTATTACAACATAATAACATCACAAGTTGTGCAGGATGATTACAATTATCATCATTTGATTGTGTAATTGTGTTCCATCCATTAAACCAATGATCAAATAATTCTTTATTTATGTTGCATCTAAAATTATCGTGTTTAAATATTTTCATCATTGAATAAACAATGGTAAGACCTAATGTTAAATATGCATTATTATTTTCAAAACTCATACATTTGACCAAACTATGTGAATGCATTGAAAATGTCATATTTTTATTAAACATATATAAATCGCGACACAAATTTACAGAACATAAATATTCATAAATTGGTGTATCCATAGCTGTTAAATATAAATTTGGGCATGTTGGATCAACTAAAATTAAAATATCGTTAATATCTTCTCTTGATTGTGATTTTAATTTTTTGTTCATTTTGTTTGCTAACATTAAAGATGAACTATCAATTAAACATGGTTCAATAAATAAACATTCAGTTTGAAATGGATCCATTTGAACTGCATCTCCTTTGTTAAAATTTACACAATAACCACTAAAACCAATGCATTCTAAAATTGCATAAATATCATTTAATTGATCTAATGAACTAAACACATCTGTCCATTCACAAATTTGTTCATATGGATTTTGTAAAGATAAAATTGATGTTTGCACATTATCTATATCATTGATTTGAACATATTTATCAACATTATTTTTTAAATCTGTTTCTTTGCTTTTAATTTTTGTGATGATATCTGTAATAGATGTATTTATTGTGTCACTTTTTAAAATTGCTTTTGTTGCAAATTTTTTTGAACTACCATTTAAATATTCTGCTTGTTTTGATGAATCATTTGTAACATTTACAAGAATTGATTTAAGTTTATTTTTTTCTGTTTGAAAACAAATTTCATTTTTTCTGATATTTTTAATCATTTGTAATCTATTTTTTGCTGTGATTTTATTATCACCAAAATTAAACACATTTAATTCGCTGTTTTTTAAACTTAATGAATTTTTAAAATTTTCAAATAATTCAATAATTTTTTCTAAATGTTCAATTTGTTTTGCAATTGAATTGTTTCCATATGCAATTTTTAATTTTGTTAAATTTGGTAAAATGTTATCAATAAATAATGGTAACATTTCAACATCTATTTCTTTTTCAACACAATTGAATTTTTTATTGTTTAATGTTAAACTGTGTGTTTTGTTTGTGTCTGTTGTATTTGTATTTGTGTTTGTGTTTGTGTTTGCATTTGCATTCGCAATGATTGTATTTGTATCATCATTTACGTCAATATCATTAATATTGTTATTATCAACAGTAATAAAATAAAATGAATCACCAACTAAATTATCAGAATTGTTTCCAGATAAAAATGTTTCATTTACAAGTGATATGTTGCATGACATATCATTGCATAAACTTGTTACACAATCATTTGTTAATTTATTAAAACATGTGTCTAATTCAAATGAACTATTATTACTATTTGCATAATATACATTTTGTAATGATTGTAATTGAACTGTTTCAAAATTTGTTTTAATTTGCATTCCTAAAACAGTGTCATTACTATTTATGCCAACAACAACTATTGATATTTTTAAATTATGCTGTTTAATTTTTAATTTATAATCATCAAAATCACTTTGTATTAAACGTGGACCATCACAATGTTGTCCATCTGATAAAAATGTAATTATATAATGCATGTCAGTTTCTTTTTTGCTTACAATATAATCAATTGTTTTACAAATTGCTTGTGTAATATTTGTTCCTCCTTGTGATGGTAATCTTAAATTTGTTACATCATTTTTGTTTTTAATATTTTCCGATAAAACCGTAAAAGTTGTATCAAATATCGCAATAACTCCGTTTGTATTTTTAATTTTTTTATTGTATAAATTTTGGTTGAATAAGTAAGAACCAATTGTATCAATTGATTTTCTTGTCATTGAACTCATTGAACCAGAATTGTCAACTAATAAAATATGTTTGATTGAACTTATTTTATTATCGTTGTTGTTATCATTATTTGTATTGTTAATTTTGTAAAAATTGTATTTTCCTAATTTGTATACGTTAATATCGTTTGTAGCCATTTTGAATGAATATTTAATATTTTAATAGTAATATAAAAAATTCAATTTTTTTTGTTAAAAAAAAATAGCGTTTTTATATGGTAAAAACTCAATTTTTTTTGTTGTGTGTTATGTTGTATTACATTACACCAAATATATTAAAAAAATTGAAAAAAATAAATGACTGTTTTTATATAAATTATTAATTATAATTAACAAGCATTAAAAACAATCAAAAAACGATATAATGTCAATTAACACACAAACCAATAAAAATAAACAAAATTTTAAAAATATTGATAAAAAACATTTTCAACATGAAAATATTACATATGCAATAATAACATTGACAAATTTAACAAAAAATGAATTTGAATTTTCATGTAATGAATTAAAACAATTACGCAACGATATATTATGTAATAATAAAACATTTGATTATGTCTATGGTTTTTTTTGTGATACATTAAAAAATGGTAATTTTGATGCATGTAGTAAAGAAAATACAACAATTTATGGATTAAAAATAAATACACATTATATTGAACAATTGGAAGAAAAAATAAATGTAGAACACATAGAACAAGCTGAAGAAACTCCTTTATCAGGAAAAAAAAAATTAAATATTAAATGTGAATATTTTAATAATACATTAGGATATTATCATTTTTTAATGAAATATAATGATGATACTTTATTTAAAAATGATATTTATGAAAATTTATTTTCACCAGTTATTCATTTAACTAAAAATAAAAATGCAAATAAAGATGGTTACAATATGTATTGTGGAACAGTAATTCCACAACATTATTGTAAAATATTTGTATATTTATCATTACACCATATATTTTTAAAAAATTTTAGTGGTAATAATGATAACAAAACAAATTATCAAAATTATATTACAAATATTGTATTACCTAACATACAATTAAAATTTTTAGATGAAAATAAAAATTTTAATTTAAATAAAGAAATAAATAAATTTTGTAATGTTGAAATTAAAAAAAATGATTTTAATGAAAATATTGATGAATTATTTAATAATGCATTAATTAACAAAGGTATTAAAAATGATAATAATAACAATAATAACAATAACAACAATAATAACAATAACGACATTGATAATGTTGTCAGTGATAGTAATGATGATGTTGACAGTGATAGTAGTAATAATATTAACAGTAATAGTGATAGTGACAACAATGTTGACAGTGACAGTGACAACAATGTTGATAGTGATAGTTGCAATGATGTTGTCAGTGATAGTGATGATGGTGTTGACAGTGATAGTAATGATAATGTTGACAGTGATAGCAATAATAATGTTGACAGTAACAGTAATGTTAATGCCAATAATAATAATGTTGTTGATAATAATGATGTAAATATCATTATTAATGATGATAGTGATGATGACAATAACAACAACAATGACAATATTAAAGACACAATTACAAATGTATTAAAAAATAATTTTAATCCAACAACATTTAGTGAAAAACTTAAAAAATTTAAAAATAATTCTAATAATGATGCATTCATTGAACATTTTGAAAAAGTCATTAATTTACAAAATAAAATTGAAAATATTGAATCAATAAATCGTTACAAATTACGTGAAAAATCATTAAATAATAAAATTGAAAATTTACAAAATACAATTAAAAATATGCAAAATACAAATGTATCTTTAAATAAATATTATTCTGTTGAAATTGATAGTGCAAAAAAAATCATTGGAACATTAACAATGCTATTTGTTGTGTCAATTATGATAATATTTCTAATGGTATTTTATAAATAATAATGATTTTATAAACACATAAATATACACATAAATATACACATAAATAAACGTATAAACAAACGCATAAACAAACATTCGAACACATACTTAATTTTTATATTATATTTAATTTTATCATTTACTATTTATTGCATTTTTATTTGTATAATATGTTAAATTATTGTATATTTGTATAACAACAAAAATAAATTAAAAAATTGAAAAAAAAATATCATTGTCATCTAATAAAATTATCAATAATAATACAACATAATAAACATACAACGTTATAAAAAATGTCTTTAACAAAAAAAGTAAAATGCAAAACTTCTGTATTTTCATGTCAAACAATAAATGATGCAATAAAAAATGCAATTAAACAAATTTTAGAAAAATATAAATTAGAATCATCTGATAAAAATATATTTGAATATGATGTAGTTGAACATGATGAACACATATATTTTGGTATGAGATATTCAAAATATTTTAATAAAGTAATTTTAAATTTCAAATCATCAAATAAATTAAAATCATATGATTGTTCAAAAAGTTTATGTTTTACATTTGATACGGCAAATAATGAAACAAATATTCTTCCATATTCAAATGTAATATATATTAAAAAAAATAAAACAAATAACGGTTGGTATTGCACAACAAGTTTACCCAAAGAATTACATGAAATGTTTTTGCAAAATGCATTTAAAAATATAAATAATAATGACAATGATAATAATGATAATAATGATATTAAACATGTACAAATTAAATATATTGATGATAACAAAGATGATAACAAAAATATTAACAATAGTGACTGTGATAATAACGATAATACATATGTTGTTAATAGTAATAATGAATATAGTAACAGTAATAATATTGTCACTGATGATAATATTACTGTTGATAACACTAACAGTAATATTGATGTTAATAACATCATTGATAATGATGACGACAATTGCAACAAAAATACAGATACAAACACAAACACATACACAAAAACAAATAATCAAACAACATATTCAAATGAAACAATTGTAAATTTAATAATGGCAATGATAAACAACAAAGAACATTTAAATCAAATTATTGACAAACTTATGATAAATGATGTATTTATAAATTATTTGTTAACAAAAATATCTACGAATAAATTATTTATTAATTCATTGACTGAAAAATTATTTAATGAAAAAAATCAAAAATATGATTATGATATTGTTCCTAATTATAAAAAATCATGTTTTATCAATGATAATGATTGTTATTCCAATCAATCAAAAAATGAAATTAACAACAATAATGATGTTGGTAATTTATATTCAAATTTATTGAATATGGAAAAAATGAATAAAAATATACATTGGTAAAAATATATTACAATATATACTATTTACATATACTATTTACATATGCTATTTACATATACATATACATATACTATTTACATATACATATACTATTTACATATACTATTTACATATAATGTTGGAATAACTACAATAAATAATAATGTTACAAAATGTTTATAATATTTATAATGTATCAAACATAAATATAAATATTGTTACTGTTATTATTGTTGTTGTTTTTATAATTATTTTAAATATTATGTTAAAATATCGCATTTTAATGTTTGATATTTTTATTTTATTTTATTTTATTTGTATTTATGAACTCAATTTTATTGGTATCCAATTTGGACCCCAAAAAACAACAGCACTACTTGAACAAAGTGTTATCAAAATCAAACAACCAACCATTGCCATATATGCTTTGCTACTATTATTACATATTGTAAATGCTAATGACAATATTAATCCAATACAAACTACCCAAGAAAAAAAAACTGACACAACTTTCATATCAGTTTCGTGATAATCGTAAGCAACGTACATACCGAGCATGAATGAAGATATCGCTAAATATATCATTATCATATTGTCATATTCAGCAGCACATCCAGAACGGGTACCTAACATTTGTGATAAACCACCGCTACCGCTATTCATTGCGTTGTTTAGTGCACTATTCATATTTGAATTTAATTGTTTAAAATCCATACTTTTTAAATAATTCATTATTAATTAAAATACATACATAAAATTATTTACTAAAATGATAAATGATGATAATAAACGATAAATAATAAATTTATAAATGTATTATAATGAATATTATAAATAATAACAAAATATATTTAATGAATATATTTATTTTGGATTTTGATGATACATTATACCCAACTTCATGGATACATGAAAATACAATTAAACAATATGAAAATTATAAATTATATTTTTTAGAATTGGATAATTCAATATTAAATTTATTAAAAAAAATAAATGTAATTGGATATGTATATATCGTTACGAATGCAACATATCGTTGGATAAATATATCTTTACAAAATTTGCCATATACAAAAAAATTTATAGATGAAAACAACATAGAAATAATTTCGGCACGACAACAATTTGAAAACACAAATATAACAAATAATGAATGGAAAAAATATGTTTTTAAAAATATAGTAGATTCAAAACAATTGTATATGAAAAATAATGAATATCTAAATATTATATCATTTGGTGATGCTAATTACGAATATTATGCATTGATAAATTTAAATGAATATCTTAATGATTTGAATTGTTACAAATTTTTTTTGAAAAATATAAAATTTATTGGTGACCCCTCATTCAAAAATATAGTTGAACAAATTGAATTTATTCAAACCATCATTGTAAATGTTACGAATAATTTAAGTCATGTTGATTTAATTATGAAACCAAATGAAAATACATAAAAATTAAATAAAAAAATTTTTGTATTAAATAAAAAAATTTTTGTATTTGTCATCATTAATAAATTCTGTCAATGTGTTATAAATAGTTTCAGTTTTCATGATGTATTCTTTTTTGTTGTAATTTGTTATTTGATTTGATAACCAATAACCTAAAATTGTGGTATCTTTATTTTTATCTATTGTTGATGGTTTTTTATTGTTTTCATCAATATATTTTTTAACTAAATTTAAATTATTTAACCATGTATCTTCATTAGATATAAAATATTTTTTGTATTTGTTATTATTAATAAATTCAGTCCACATGTCATAGATATTTTCAGTTTTCATAATTTGTTCTTTTTTGTTGTAATTTTTTGTTTGTGTTGATATCCATTCACCTAAAATTTTGGTTTCATTATTTTTACCGTGTTTCATTGGTTTTTTATTGTTTTCATCAATATATTTTTTGACTAAATTTAAATTATTTAACCATGCATCTTCATTAGATATGAAATATTTTTTGTATCTATCATTATTAATAAATTCAGTCCATGTGTTATAAATATTTTCAGTTTTCATGATGTATTCTTTTTTATCGTAACTTTTTGTTTGATTTGATATCCAACAGCCTAAAATTTTGATATCTTTATTTTTATCTGTGTATGATGGTGTTTTATTATTTTCATCAATATATTTTTTAACTAAATTTAAATTGTTTACCCATGTATCTTCATTAGTTATAAAATATTTTTTGTATTTGTCATCATTAATAAATTCTATCCATGTATTATAAATATTTTCAGTTTTCATAATTTGTTCTTTTTTGTTGTAATTTTTTGTTTGTGTTAATAACCATGTGCTTAAAATTTTTATGTCTTTATTTTTATCTATTGCTGATGGTGTTTTATTGTTTTTATCAATATATTTTTTAACTAAATTTAAATTATTAAACCATGCATCCTCATTAGACATAACATATTTTTTGTATTTGTCATCATTAATAAATTCTGTCCATGTATTATAAATAGTTTCAGTTTTCATAATGTATTCTTTTTTGTTGTAATTTTTTGTTTGTGTTGATAACCATGTTCCTAAAATTTTGGTATCTTTATTTTTATTTGTGTATGATGGTTTTTTATTGTTTTCATCAATATATTTTTTAACTAAATTTAAATTGTTTAACCATGCATCTTCATTAGACATAACATATTTTTTGTATTTGTTATCATTAATAAATTCAGTCCATGTGTTATAAATATTTACAATTTTCATAATTTGTTCTTTTTTGTTATAATTTGTTGTTTGATTTGATACCCAAGAACCTAAAATTTTTATGTCTTTATTTTTATCTTTATCCGATGGTCTTTTATTATTTTCATCAATATATTTTTTAACTTTTTCTAATTTATTTTTCCAAATTTCTTCTCCATTTGTTAAAACACCAATGCTGTTATAAATTTGATTATATTTAAATATAACATCATTATTTTCAATTTCATCATTATTATTAATTGTATCAATCGTAATATATCCATTTAATTTTTTACCATCATAAGATTTTTTAATTCTTTTGTCATTAAATGCAATTATTTTTAAAAAACTACAAATTGAATTTTCATCTTCTATAGATGAAAAAGGCAAAATAACATTTGCAATTGTTTTATTGCTATGTAATCTTAAACATCTTCCAATAATTTGTATAATTGTTGTTTTATTACTTGGTAAATGTAAAAAGCATACACCTTTAGTTATTGGTGCATCAAAACCTTCAACTAATATTCGTACATTAACTAAAAATGATAATTTACCTTCTTTATATTTATTAATAATTTTATTTCTTTTTGTTTTTGGTGTGTTACAGTCAATATATTCAGAAATATTATTTTGCAATGTATTTAATAAGTTATTTATTGCAATGCCTTCTTTTTGTGTGTTACAATAAATAATAATGTTTGTGTAATTTTGTATTAAATGTTTACATATATTTGCATTAGTTGGATCATCAGAAAATATCGGTATTTGTATGGTATAATCACATAGATGTTTTAAATTGATCATTTCTCTAATATCTTTTGAATAATAATCAAAATTGTCTATTCTGTCAATCGTAGCTGATAAATAAACATTATTGTTGTGTTTTGTTAAATCTGAAATAATTGTTATATATTTTTTCGTATTTTTTAAATCTTCATTCGAATCATTAGAATCATCAGAATCATCAGAATCATTAGAATCATCAGAATCATCAGAATCATTAGAATCATCAGAATCATCAGAATCATTAGAATCATCAGAATCGACCGAACAATCATCGTCATCATCATTATCATAATAAATTTCTGGTTTATTAATATGATGTGCTTCATCAACATAAATTTTTGTAAATGAGTTGCAATGATCAGCAATAATACCAATACTGTTGAACACACAAATTGTTATATTTTTATCAACGTTAAACTTATTATTTGAATCTCCAATAAATTGAATTTGATTTTTTAATGTAGGTTTAAGTTTAATAATTTCTTCTTTTAGTTGTTCCATTAAAATAATTCTTGGAACAAGTATTAAATATTTTTTGTTGTCTTCAAAAGAATGAATAATTATTGTATTTTTACCTGTGCCAGTTGGTAAAGAAATGATTACATTTTTTTTACTATTTTGAATTAAATTAACACATTCAATTTGATAATCTCTTAATTCAAATTTTTTATTTTCAATTTGTTTAACGTTGTTAATTAAATTTGTAGGTGGATTTTGATATAAATTTTCACAAAAATTCAATAATTCCTGTTTATTATATGTTTTATCAATAAATAAATTACGTTTATTTTTTTCTAATAAATTTTTAGACAATAAACATTCATCATTTCTTGTAATAATTAAATTTTGCCATCTAACAATTGTTTTATTTAATGTATTGTTAAACATGTTTTGACTAGCAAAAAACGTAGCACATTCTTTCCACGTTAAATTATTTTGTCTCAATTTACATTGAACAATTGTGTTAATTAGGTTTGAACAATCAATACCTGTGTCTGATTTAGACATATCATTTATTTCTTTAAATTCTGGGTCAATATCGTTATATTCATAAAAATTTGTTTTGAATTCTTCAGATAATTTAATACATGAAAAGTATTCAAAAATTTTTGCTAAATCATAATTATCATATTCCGTTTTGTTTGAATTTTTTAAATTTAAATATCTGTTGTAAATATTTACATTGTATATTTGTGTTATGGATAATTGCATATTATATAATATAATGATATAATTCATTTAAACACATAAATTTTAAAAAATAATATGCTTGGATATTAAATAAATAAAAATTGATTGCAACACAGTATATATTATAATATAAATTACAACATAACAATATAAAAATATAATTAAATTATAAATATGGAACAAAAAAAAGGTCTAAAAAGAAATCCAATTGATAAATTTTATACAAAACAAGAAACAGTTAATTTGTGCATTGATCTTGTTAAAAAACATGTTGAAATTTTAAAAAATGATTTAATAATAGAACCAAGTGCAGGAAATGGTTCATTTATTGAACAAATAAAAACATTATCAAATAATTATAAATTTTATGACATTGAACCTGAAAATGAACAAATAATCAAACAAAATTTTTTAGATTTAGATGTTGGACAAATAATGGCAATAGATAAAACAATACATATTATTGGTAATCCTCCATTTGGGCGACAATCGTCATTAGCAATAAAATTTATTAAAAAATGTTGTGAATTTTCAAAAAGTATTTCATTTATATTGCCAAAAAGTTTTAAAAAAGAAAGTATGAAAAAACATTTTTCACTAAATTATCATCTTGAAAAAGAAATTGATTTAGATAACAATTCATTTATGATAAATGGCGTTGAAAATTCCGTTCCATGTGTGTTTCAAATTTGGATATATCATGATGAAAAAAGAATTATTGAACACAAAATGAATCCAATAAATTTTGAATTTATAAAAAAAAATAACCATCCAGATATTTCATTTCGTCGCGTTGGCGTTAATGCAGGTACAATTACAAAAGATACAGACAATAAAAGTATTCAATCGCATTATTTTATAAAATTTTTGAATGACAAATCAATTGATGAAAATATTGAAATATTAAAAAATATTAAATTTGATTTTAATAACACAGTTGGTCCAAAATCAATATCGAAACAAGAGTTGATATCGGAATTTAATAAATATTTAATCTAATAATATTTAACAATATTTAATGAACATCATGTATTTATAAAAATATAAAAATACATAAATTATATAAATTATTGTATGTTAAAAAAATTTTTTATAATATTTTCTAAATTTTTAATATATGTTAATGTATCATTTAAAAATCCAATTTCAAATAATTTCGTTCCTTTATTATTTTTTTTAAATTGAATATAATTACATATTACACATAATAATTTACTTTTTTCAGTATTGTGTTTATTATCAATTAAATATTTATATCCGCGATTTAGCTGTTGACCTCCACTTGTGATATCTAGTTGATTCATGCCAATTATAATTTTTTTTGTATTATTTTCAATGATATACCAATCTGGTATTTCTGATGTTATGTAATCTTTATTTATTTTTTCAAAACAAATTTCAAATCGTGTTTTATCTAAATTCATTGCTTCAATTTTATTTTTAATAATTTTGTTAAATTTATTTCCTTTAATAACACCTTTTGTGCCTGCTGGAATTAAATCGAATAAAAAATCATTTGTTATTAATTTAATTTTGTCATCTTCAATTTTATTTTTTTCTAAAATTGATATTAATTTTTTGATTTTATTTTTTACAGACAAACATTCTTTATATGTATCAATCAAATTTATATCTTTCAATTGGTTACATATGTCAATACAAAATTCTAATTTAATTCTACTGTTTATGTTGTTAATTTTTTGTGTTTCATTTATGTTATTTGTGTTATTTGTGTTATTTGTGTTATTTATGTCATTTATTTTTAATTTTGTGTCTAATAAATTTGTTAAATCTGTTACATTGTATATTTGTGTTGTTGATAATTGCATGATATATAATGTTATAATTTATCTAAATATAAAAATTTCAATTTTTATTATTTATAAAAAATGATACATCAAAAAATATTTACAATCAATATGTGAATTTAAAGAACTAAACAAAATGTTCACACAAAATATCAGAATTAATTGTTCAAATTTAACTGACACAATTGTTCAATGCAAATTAAGAAAAATAATTTAAAATTAAGTATTATTTTTTAGGTTAAATTATTTTTTTTAATTTGCACCAAACAATTGAATCAATTAAATTAAAACAATTAATAATTGCATTTTTGTTTGAACATTTTATTTAATTCTTTAAATTCAAATGGAATTGTATGTATTGCATGGTGTTATATTATATTATTTTATATAATATTTTGTAAATTTCAATTTTTTTTTGCTAAAAAATAGCATTTTTATTAACAAATGTTAATTTTCACGAAATGCCCCTTTTTTTGCTAATTTATCAGCCATTTCATTCCCATGAATTCCAATATGAGAATTACAATGTGTTATATTTATTTTAAATGGTGATTTTGAAATTAAATCCATAATTTTGTCAATAATATCTGCATTTAAATATTCTTTTTTTGTTTTAATCCAATTTTTATACCATATGTTAATTGTTTTTACACTGTATTCGGAATCGGAATATATATTTACACAAAAATTTTTATTATTTTTATATTTGTCATTTTCATTGTAAATAATATTACATATTAAAATTGTTTTTTGTAATGCATATAATTCAGCACGATTATTTGTTATTGGTTCATGTGTAAATTTTCTTCCAATATTTTTGTATTCGCCATTTGGAAAATATATACCATAGCCACAATATTCTATTTTTCCTTTTTTTGTATAGGAACCATCAGTGTAAACTTCAATCGACATAAATATATTAATATATATTAGAATTAAATATATTCAATTTTTTTACTAAAAAATAGTATTTTGTAAATTTATATTCTACAAATATAAATTTGTAAAAATTCA
>Ga0209515_10002530_pt1 | contig 27954 bp, 22 predicted proteins | sample Subgroupgradi54m_FD_187454 | JGI IMG/M metagenome (GOLD analysis project Ga0209515, IMG submission 187454) | Subsurface groundwater microbial communities from S. Glens Falls, New York, USA - GMW60B uncontaminated upgradient, 5.4 m (SPAdes)... ... | reverse complement strand
CGGAACGCGGCGCTCGGCTTTTTGCAGCCACTGGTGAATCCGGTTGGCGTCGCCGTAGCGGCTGTACTTGCCCCAGGAGTCGAGCAGCACGATCGTGAGCGGGCGATTGGCGATCGTGGTCTGCATCAGCAGGCAGTTGCCGGCCGCCGCCGTGTAACCGGTTTTGCTGAGCGCGATGTCCCAGGCTTCCTTGCGCAGCAGCCGGTTGGTGTTGTGATAGGCGACCTCGCGGCCCGTGGCCTGGTCGGTGATGCGGAATGACGCGGTGGTCGTCAGGATATGGAGCAATGCGTGTTTGCGCGTTTCGGCGACAAGGCGCGTGAGGTCGCGCGCGGTGGAGACGTTGCCGCTACCAAGTCCGGAGGCATCGGCATAACGAGTCTGCAGCATCCCGAGCGCCTGGGCCTTGGCGTTCATCGCCAGGACCATCGCCTCCTGTCCGCCCGGGTAGGTGCGCGCCAGCGCCGTGGCCGCGCGGTTGTCGGAAGCGCCGAGTGCCGCGCGCAGCAGATCGTAGCGCGTGAACACGGCGTTGAAGCCCAGACGCGAGCGCGTGCCGCGGAGGCGGTCGCGATCTTCGCGCGTGATAGCGATTTGTTCGTCGAGGGACAACCCCGACTCGATAATGACCAGCGCGGTCATCAGCTTGGTCAGCGAGGCGATCGGGCGCGGGCGATCGATATTGCGCCCGTAGAGCATGATGCCTTCGCGGTCATCCATGACGATGGCCACGCTCGATTGCAGCGAGAGACGGTTGGGCTGGCCGTACTGGATGATCTCCTCGGCCTTGATGAACGACGCCGCTTCGTCGACCGCCGGCGGGGTGACGTTGGCGTCCGAGGGAACATAGAGCGCGGTGGTCGCGATCCCGGCGACGGTCGCCAGGGCGACAAGTATCCTTGCGGGTTTCATTCGAACGAAGACTTTCCTTCCCTGTAAGCTTTTGATTCTGACATCTTATAGTTCTAGCACATATCCCGGGCGCAACAATAACCTGTCAGGCCAGGTCTTGTGAAGGGCAGCTGACAGGCGTACTTTTCAGACCGACCGGCGCCGGTCTCCGCGGGCGCCCCGCTCCCGGGATGACGTATCCGACCATGAATAACAGGTATTTCTCGTCTGACAGGAAGGCCGGCAACCAGCCGGCATCCACCGGTGACGATGAAGCGGCCGCGTGTCCCATACCATCCCCGCCCGACTTGTCCGGCATCACGGTTGTGCCGCTTCATCCCCAGAAGCCTGCCGCAGACTATCTCGAGGCTATGCAGCTGGCTCAAGCCGAGGCCGGAGTTCGCCTGAGCGATCCCATGTTGTTGTCCTGGTACGACCGTGACCGCGATTTCGAGGCGCCGCAACACGTAAGCGAATGTCATCAGGACAGCGCCGTGCCGGGTTACGTGGATTACGGTATCCACCACGGTGCCACCCTCATGGTGGACGTGGAGAACGGGCGGTTTGTGTTTTTCTACCGGCCGGGGGATATTTAGCCGAGTGCCCCGGCTTGAAACAGCGGGCGGCAGTTTTATAAGCTTGCGATGGACATTTCCGACACACCAGCAACAAGGAGAATCAGCATGGCCTACACCTATCACGAGTTGAAGGAAAAGACGGTGGCCGATCTGCGCGAGATCGCCAAGGGCATCGAGCACGAGGCGGTCGAAGGCGCGACTCAGATGAACAAGGATCATCTGCTCAAGGCCATGTGCACCGCGCTTGGCATCGACATGCACGAGCACCATCATGTCGAGGGTATCGACAAGGTGGCGATCAAGGGAAAAATCCGGGAGCTCAAGAAAAAACGCGACGAGATTCTGGCTTCCCAGGATCGTAGTCAATTAAACGTCGTTCTGCGTCACATTCACAACCTCAAGCGCACCATGCGCCGGGCGACGGTTTAACATCACGCAGCCTCAGGAAGCTGAGGCAGGCAGCGCGAACCTAAGGCACTCGCGCTGCCGAATGGGTATTTGGATTAACGGAACCCCGCGGTGTCTGTGCCCCCGAATTTATCTTAATTGCATCGAAACCCACCATTCTGATCAAGTATTCCAGGCCACCGGTCCTCCATAAATTTGGCTGAATATGGAGGTTTTAGCCCTGGCGCAAGGGTCCTTGGAACAGAACTTGCTATGTTGTTAGTAGATAGCCTTTCGGGCGGTTCACTTTGTCCGACGAAGGCTAAATCATCAATTTCCCAGGAAATTTGCCGATGTCAAAAAACGCAATCGAACGCTTGCCGGCATTTCGCCGAACCGCGGATTGTTTGCGTTCGGCGGTCATCTCGGCGCTACTGGCGGTATCGGCCACGACCACCGCGGCGCCGCTCGATAGCCAGCAGGACCTTACCGCGCTCCCGATGGAACAATTGTTGAATCTGGAAGTTTATACCGCTTCCAAATTCACGCAAAAAGTGAGTGAGGCTCCGTCGGCGGTAAGCATCATTACCGCCGCCGATATCAAGGCCTACGGTTATCGAACACTGGCGGACATTCTGAAGAGCATCCGCGGGATGTATGTGACGAATGACCGCAATTACAGTTATGTTGGAACACGCGGTTTCTCACGTCCGGGCGATTACAACTCCCGCGTGCTGTTGCTGTTGGATGGATACCGCCTGAATGACGGCGTTTATGACGGAGCCTTGGTCGGAACCGAGGCTATAGTCGACGTCGATCTCATCGACCGCGTGGAGTTCGTTCCCGGCCCGGGTTCGGCGATCTACGGCGGCAACGCCTTTTTTGGCGTGCTCAATATCATCACGAAAAACGGGAAAAATATCGGCGGCGCGGAGGTCTCGGGCGAAGCCGCCAGCTTCGAGACCCGCAAGGGACGCGTGACTTATGGCAACCGTTCCGAAGGCGGGCTTGACGTCCTGCTCTCCGCCTCGAACTACCGCAGCCGGGGTGAGAACCTGTTTTTTCCCGAGTTCAACGATCCCGCGACGAATAATGGTGTGGCGCGCAATCTTGACTACGACCGTTATGACCAGCTCTTCACCAAGTTTTCTTACGGCGCCTATTCCCTGGATGTCGCCTACTCCGAGCGCACCAAAGGTATCCCCACGGCGTCCTTTCAACAGGTTTTTAATGATCCCCGTAGCCAGACCGTCGACGAGCAGGCTTTCATTAATCTCAAGTACTACGACAAACCCAGTACCAGCCTCGACGTTCAGGCCAGCCTCTACTATGGCCACTATGCTTATGCCGGCGATTATGTTTACGACTATCCGCCGGTAACGGTCAACCGCGACGAAACCCGCAGCGATTGGTGGGGCGGTGAGCTGCGTTTGCTAAGCACGGCGTTCGACCGGCACAAAGTAATTTACGGCGCTGAATTCCGTAATGATGTCCACCGGGACCAGAGCAACTTCGATCGCGATCCGTTTGCTTCATTCCTGGACGACCACCGCAGCAAGCAGACTTATGGCGTGTATGCGCAGGACGAATTCTCCCTCTCCGACTCCTGGATCCTGAACGCCGGTCTGCGCCAGGACCACAGTACCGAAGATGAGACCGCTACCAACCCGCGACTTGCCGTGATCCACAAGTTCACGCCCATGACCACGGCCAAGCTGCTGTATGGCACTGCTTTCCGGGCGCCGAATGCCTACGAGAAGTACTACGTGACCGACGGCAGCCAATACAAGGCAAACCCCGATCTCAAACCGGAGAAGATCAAGACGTACGAAGTGGTGCTCGAGCACTATCTGCAGAACGATTTCCGTTTTACGGGCTCGGTGTTTTCGTACAAGATCGACAATCTGATCAGTTTGACGCTGGATCCCGCCGACGGTCTCTTCGTCTTTCGCAACATCGATGCTGCCGAGGCCAAAGGTATCGAGCTGGAGGCAGAACGGATTTGGAGCGGTGGAACCCGGCTGCGCGCCAGCTACAGCTGGCAATTGGCGAAAGACAGTGCCACCGGCACCCGGCTGAGCAATTCTCCCCGGCACCTGGCGAAAATGAATTTCACCACCCCGTTTTTCGGCGACGTGTGGCGGGCAGGGACCGAAATCCAATACATGGGCGAGCGCACGACCCCGAGAGGCGGCAAGGTGAGCGATTTCACCGTCATGAACCTCACGCTGACCGCGGAGCGTTTCGCCAGGAACCTGGAAGTCTCGGCGGGCGTCTACAACCTCTTTGACAAGAAATATGCCGACCCGCCCTCGACGGAACATTTCGACAGCCTCTTCAGGTACCTGGATCAGATCACCCAGGATGGGCGCAGTTTCCGGCTGAAGCTGACATACAGGTATTGACAACATGTCATGGATCACCCCAGGTGGTCAGATGCAGCGGTTGACGCTGATCCTGGCGTTGTTTTTTCCGTTTCTGGCTCACGGCGCGGCTTTCTCCGAATACGAACTCAAAGCGGCATTCGTTTATAACTTCGCCTCTTTCACTGACTGGCCGCCCAACGCCGCGCCCGGCATGAGTATTTGCGTGATCGGCCAGGATCCTTTTGGACGAGCATTGGACGCACTCGAGGGCAAGATAGTCAAAGGGCAGAACCTCACTGTGCGCCGGCTCGGCACTATCGCCGAGGCCCGCACCTGTCGCGTTTTGTTTATCAGTGCCTCCGAAGCGGACAATCTGCCGCGCCTCCTGGCTGCGGTGAAGGACCTCCCGGTGCTTACCGTCGCCGATATGGAAGACGCGGCGCATCAGGGTGTGATGATCGGCCTCGCGATAGACAATCAGCGGATCACCTTTGAGATCAACGCCTCGGCTGTCCACAACGCGGACATCGCGCTCAGTTCCCGGTTACTCAGTCTCGCGCGTAACGTTTATTCACCGCCATGAAAACGATTTTTTCGAATTTGGGTCGTTACTCGATCCGCACCAAATTGCTCACGATCAATCTCGTGACAATGGGCGCCGTGTTGTTGATCGTGATCGGGGCATTGTTGGGTAACGGATTTGTCTCTGGCCGCACGGCCATGCTTGAGGATTTGCACGCACAGGCCAGCATGATCGCCGCCAACAGCACCGCGGCGGTGGTTTTTAACGACCCGCGCGCGGCGACCGAGATTCTATCCGCCTTGCGGGCATCTCCGGCGGTCAAACAGGCCGCGTTGTTTAACGAGGAACGTCAGTATTTTGCGGGGTATCGCCGGGACAGCGGGGACGCCGATATCGTCAGCTTCTCGCCGGAAAACGCCAAGGATCACGCCTTTTCAGCGGCCTATCTCGACCTTTACCAGAAAGTAATCCATGACAACAGGCGGGTCGGCACGCTGTATCTGCGGGCGGATCTGACGCCACTTTACCAACGGCTTCTCTGGTACGGCATGACGATTCTTGTGATGGCCGCCCTGGCCCTGGCCGTGGGTTTTGCGCTGATCAGCAAATTGCAGCGCACGATCACCATGCCGATCACCCGGCTGGCGGATCTAAGCCGTCAGATTTCAGATAAAAGAGACTACAGCATCAGAACACCGGTCGAATCGGCGGACGAAATCGGGTCGCTGGCCAAGAGCTTCAACGACATGCTGGCGCAGATCCAGGTGCGTGATGTTGAATTAAAATATGAGTTGGCGGAGCGAAAACGCGCGGAAGAGCGGCTCGACCATCTCGCCAACTACGATACGGTGACGGGACTCCCCAACCGATATTATTTCAACGAGCGTTTGTCCATGGCGCTGGCCAGAGCCAACAAGTCCGGCGAGATGGCGGCGCTCATGTTCCTGGATCTGGATAACTTCAAGGTCGTCAACGATACCCTCGGGCACCATGTCGGAGATGAGCTGTTGCAGTACGTGGCGCATCGGTTGCAGGCGGCGCTCCGGCCGAATGACGCCATATGCCGTGTCGGCGGGGATGAATTTGCCGTGATTCTCGAAAACATCACCGATGCTTCGCAAGCGCTGATCGTCGGGGAGAAATGCACTCAGGCGCTATCCGGCATGATCGGTTTCAGTGGTCATGACGTCTATGTCAGTGTCAGCATCGGTGTAAGCCTATATCCGCAGGACACCACGGACATGCATGACCTGCTCAAAAACGCGGATACGGCGATGTATCACGCCAAGGCAAAGGGAAAAAATACCTGTCAGTTCTTCCTCCCGGAAATGAAGGGCATGGCGCAAAAGCGTCTGACCGTGGAAACCAGTCTGCGACGTGCGATTGAACGGAATGAATTCCAAATTCATTATCAGCCGCTGATTGAACTCCCGGAACGCAGACTCGTTGGCGTCGAGGCATTGATACGCTGGATGCACCCTGACCTCGGCGTGGTGAATCCCATGGATTTTATCCCGCTGGCAGAAGAGACGGGTTTGATTATTCCGATCGGCGCTTGGGTACTGCGCACGGCCTGTGCGCAGGCCAAGGCATGGAATGACATGGGCATTGAGCCGATACACATGGCGGTGAATCTGTCAGGCCGGCAGTTCAAGGAAGATAATATCGTTGAGGTGATATTCACGGCGCTCCGGGAAACCGGATTGGATCCCCAGCTGCTGGAGCTGGAGCTGACCGAAAGTACCTTGATGGACAGCGATTCGGCGACCCTCGCGAAGCTGCATGAACTCAGCAGTGCTGGCGTCAAGTTATCCGTGGACGATTTCGGCACCGGTTACTCATCAATGAGCACCCTCAAGAATTTTCCCATCAGTGTTCTCAAGGTGGACCGGAGTTTTGTGCGCGACTTGCCGAAAAACAGCGATGATGCCGCCATCACCGAAGCGATTATTGCCATGGCCAAGAGCCTCAAGATTGACGTGACGGCCGAAGGTGTCGAGACGGAAGAACAGGCACGGTTTCTCGAGGATAAAAACTGTAACCGGTGCCAAGGCTTTTATTTCAGCCACCCCGTCCCGGTGCTGGAAATCACGGCGATGTTGCAGAAGAGTGGCGGAAGGCATCCGGAAAAAATCGCGGTCCGCAGTTAAAAATCTAGTTTTGTAGAGACGGATCGATCTATCCGCGGTAAGAGATTCCCGTCGCGGTGATGCGAAAACACTGGTGTATTTTCGGATCGCGTTCGAAGTCCGGCGGAATGGTTTTGCGAGTGATGTCCTCGACCGTGAGCGGTGATAAGGCTTCCTGATCGATTTTAAAACGGCGCAGATTGGTCGAGAAGACCAGAACACCGCCCGGCTCGAGCAGTGCGGCGGCATCCGAAATGAGTGCCACATGGTCACGCTGAACGTCGAACGTGTCTTCCATGCGCTTGGAGCGCGAAAACGTCGGTGGGTCGAGGAAGATCAGACCGTAACGCCGTGCCTGGTTTTGCTTGAGCCACACCAGCACATCCGCCTGGACAAGCTCGTGGTTTTTTCCCTTCATCCCGTTCAATTCGAAATTCCGCAGTGCCCAATCGAGATAGGTGTATGACATGTCCACGGTCGTGGTGGACGCCGCCCCGCCGAGCCCCGCGTGCACCGTGGCGGTGCCGGTGTAGCCGAAAAGATTGAGGAAATGTTTTCCTCTGGCCAGTTCTCCCAGCATCGCGCGCGTGGCGCGATGGTCGAGAAAAAGTCCGGTGTCGAGGTAGTCGGTGAAGTTCACGAGAAATCGGCACGGACCTTCGCGCGCCTCGTGAAACGCGCCGGTCTCGTCGAGCTTTTCGTATTGCCCGCCGCCTTTCTGGCGACGACGGACCTTGAAGAACATCTGCTCGCGCGGGATTTCGAGCACCAGCGGTATCACCCCGAGTGCGTGTTGCAGGCGCTGACGCGCCTTGTCGGGATCGATGGTGTCCGGCGCCTCGTATTCCTGCACATGCACGTAACGCTTGTCGGATTCGTAAACATCGACCGCCAGGTTGTATTCATGCAGATCGGCGTCGTACAGGCGGTAACAGGAAATCTCCTGGCGCCGCGCCCAGCGGCCGAAGTGCTGCAGGTCCTTGCGCAGGCGGTTGGCGAACATTTCAGCACTGGAGCCGGGACGGATCTCGAAGGCTTTCGGCACGCGCTCTACGACGACGGAAGCCTCGGTGATCTCGAAGTGCAGCAAGCGGCACTCGATAGCACCATTGAAAAGCGTGTGGTAGCGCTGCGCGCGCAGACCCATGTGCTTCCCAAGTTCCGGGTTGCCCGTTAACACCGCCGCCCGCCAGCCTGAGAAATTATTTTTCAGTTGCGTACCCAGTTCGGCATACACCGCAGGCAGTTCGGAGGCTTCACCGATACGCTCGCCATAGGGCGGATTGACCACGATCAGTCCCGGCGGGGCATCTTCGGGGGTGCAGGCCGAGAGTTCGCGGCGCGCGATAACGACGTATTCGCTCAATCCGGCACCGGCGACGTTCTCGCGTGCGTAGCGCACCGCGCGCGCCTCGTGGTCGTAACCGCGGATTGGCGGAAGAAGGGCGAGCCCCGCCTGGCGCCGCGCCTCTGCCTCCGCGATCAATCCGTCCCAGAGCGTGGCATCGTGCTGCTTCCAGTGCAGAAAGCCGTAATAGTCGCGCGTCAGTCCCGGCGCGATATCGCCCGCGATGAGCGCGGCCTCGATGGGCAGTGTCCCGGACCCGCACATGAGATCGACGAACGCACCACCCTGTTTGGCAATGGAGGGCCAGTTGGCGCGCAGCAGAATCGCTGCGGCCAGGTTTTCCTTCAGCGGCGCTTCCACGGCTTCGGAACGATAGCCGCGCCGGTGCAGCGATTCGCCGGAAAGATCGAGGCTTAATATCGCCTCGTCGCGGTAGAGATAGATATTCACGCGCAGATCGGGCCGCTCGGTGTCCACCGACGGGCGCGCGCCGAATTCATCGCGCAACTGGTCCACGATGGCGTCTTTCACCTTGAGCGCGCCGAAGCGCGAGTGCGTGATGCCCGATCCGGTGCCAGTGAAGTCCACCGCGAGCGTGCCGTTGGCATCGAGATGTTCGCCCCAGTGGATCTGCTGCACGCCTGCGTACAGCGCTTCGGCCGTAGCGGCGGGGAAGCGCGTGAGTGACAGGAGTACGCGGCTCGCCAGCCGCGACCACAGGCAGGCGCGGTAGGCGGTCGCGAGCGTGCCGGTGAATGCCACCCCGGCGCGGGTTTCCTTCACCTCCCCGGCGTCGAACGCGCGCAGTTCGTCGGCGAGCAACGATTCGATGCCTTTGGGGCAGGTGGCGAAGAGTTGGAGGGGTGAGGTCATGGAATGGGGCTGCATGTTACGTGCCACGGTGATTGGGGTAAATGAAAATGCTTGTAGCCCTCGGGGGCGGGTACGATAATCCTTCCATCAACCGCTGATTCTGGGTATTTGCTCATGGCACGCATCGGCCTCGATCCGGAAAGTAAAGTCATCAACGAATGTTTCGCGCTGATCTATGCGCCGCGGCGCGCCCGCGACCGGTTTCCGGAAAATTGCGTGACGGTGGTGGACTCCGAAGCCGCCGCGCTTTCAGGCGCCGATCCGGCAAAAAAACTTTACCCTGCCCGCGTCATTGGGCCGTCGCGATCTTCGGAAGGCTTGCGCCTCTATTACCTGGTGTGCTGGCTGGATGCGGAGGTCTGATCTCTGCAGCGCTGAAGCAAGCTGCCAGTCCAAATCAGAAGGGCTTCCAAATGGAAGCCCTTCTGATTTCAGGTAAGGCGGTGTTTATGCTTCAAGGGCGTCTTTCATCACATCCAGTGCCTTCACCTCGATCTGACGGATGCGCTCGGCGGAAATGCCGTATTCGTCGGCCAGTTCGTGCAGCGTCGGTTTCTTATCGTCGAGCCAGCGGCGCTGGATGATATCGCGCGAGCGCGCATCGAGCGAAGTCAGCGCGGAACGCAGCTGCGTCTGGCGCAAATCTTCATGATCGGACTGCGTCGCCAGCACTTCCGGGTTGTAGCGCATGTCCTGCAGGTAGCCGGCAGGGGCGGCGTGATAGCTATCTTCATCGGCATCGTTGTCGGCGTCGAACGCGACGTCGGCGTGACTCATGCGGCCTTCCATTTCCTTTACTGTCTCCGGCGCCACATCCAGACTCTCGGCCAATGTATCGACCTCGCCACGCGTCATCCAGCCGAGACGCTCACGCGACTTGCGCAGGTTGAAAAACAGTTTGCGCTGTGCCTTGGTGGTCGCCACCTTGACGATGCGCCAATTGCGCAGGATGTAGTCGAACATCTCGGCGCGGATCCAGTGGATCGCGAATGACATCAGCCGCACCTTGCGCGCCGGGTCGTAATGCTTGACCGCCTTCATCAGGCCGATGTTGCCTTCCTGGATCAGGTCCGCCTGCGGCAGGCCGTAGCCCGAGAAGCCGCGCGCGACGCGCGCCACGTAACGCAGGTTCGACATCACCAGTTGGCGGGCGGCGTCGAGGTCGTTGTGCTTGCGATAGCGCCGCGCCAGCTTGCGTTCCTGTTCCACGCTCAACACCGGCAACGCATTGACCGCCCGGAGATAGGTCGCCAGCCCCTTTTCGGGGTAGAGGTTAATGGGCAATGTCAGTGACTGGGCCATGAGAAGAAACCTCCGCTAATTCAGAATACCGGCTTATTGGAAAAACATTTTAGCACTCGGTCCATGAGAGTGCCAAATTACTAAAAAGTTCTTTTTCCTCTGGAAAAGTAGGGAAAAGTGCCATGGTTTCAAGGGATTTAATGCGGCTCTATCGCTCGCAAATGACGGCCGACGGCCAGGCGGGAACCCAGCCAGCCGAGCAGCCCCCCGGCGCCAATCAGGGCCAGGGTCGCTAGAATGCCCAGGTTCTCGGCCTCAAATCGACTCCCATAGAGCCCGGCCAGGTTGTTGATGGGGTCGGCGAGGAGCAGCAGGCCCAGACCCACCAGCAGCCACGCCAGCAGCGCCCCGAGCAGGCCTTGCAGGGTGCCGGTATAGAGGAACGGGCGGCGGATGAAGGCGTTGGTCCCGCCGATGAGTTTGGTGATTTCGATCTCGTCGCGGCGATTGAGCACCGCCAGCCGGATCGTATTGCCGATAATGAGCAGCACGGCAATGGCCAGTCCCGCGGCCAGGATCAGCACGCCCTGCCGGGCGAGTTCGAGCATGGCGTGCAAACGCCGCACCCAGTCGAGATCGATCTGCGCGATGTCCACCTCGTTGAAGCGGCGCAGATCCTTGAGCAGCGCCTGCAGCTTGTCGGGATGCGCGTGCGCGGCGGCCGGATGCACGACCAGCACTGCCGGCAGCGGATTGCGATCGAGTGCATTCAGCGCCTCGCCGAAGCCGGACAGGCGTTTGAATTCGGTGAGCGCCGCTTCGCGCGAGACAGAATCCACCCAGGAGACGGCGGGCAGGCGGCGGATTTTGTCGGCGAGTTTTTCGATGGCCGCGGCCGGGACGTCCGGTTTCAGGAACAGCGAAATCTGACCGTTGTCTTCCCAGCCGCTGGCGAGCCGCTGTACGTTTTCGATAGCGACATAAAGACTGGCCGGCAGCGCCAGGGTGATGCCGATGACGGCCACGGTCAGGAACGTGGCGACCGGCGTGCGGGTGAGCTGCCCGAGACTGTAGAAAAACACCTGCGTATGGCGCAACAGATAGTTTTTGATCATGCCGCCGCTCCCGAGTCGCTGACCAGCTCGGCCTGCTTCAGTTCAATGACGCGCTGGCGCGCGCGGTTGATGAGATGCCAGTCGTGGGTGGCGATCAGCACGGTAACTCCGTGGTGATGAAAGTCGAGAAACAGGTCGAGGATTTCGTCGGACAGCGCGCTGTCGAGATTTCCCGTGGGTTCGTCTGCGAGCAGCAGCGGTGGCTTGTTGACCACGGCACGGGCGATGCCGACACGCTGTTGCTCGCCGCCGGAAAGCGTGACCGGATACATCTTTTCCTTGCTGAGCAGCCCGACCATTTCCAGCGCCGCGCGTACGCGCCGGGGAACCTCTTGCGGGTCCGCGCCGGTGACGATCAGGGGGAGCGCCACGTTGTCGAAGACCGTGCGGTCGAACAGCAGCTTGTGGTCCTGAAAGACCACGCCGATCTCGCGCCGGAAATAGGGGATGCGCCGTCGCGGCAGGCGCAGCAGATTTTTGCCGTTGACAACGGCCTCACCGCGCGTCGGCCGCTCGATGGCGGTGATGAGCTTGAGCAGAGTGCTCTTGCCCGCGCCCGAATGCCCGGTGATGAAAACCATTTCACCCGGCCGTATCTGCAGGTTGATATTGCGCAGCGCGTCGAAGCCGCCGGGATAACGCTTGAAGACGTGGCTAAACTGGATCATGTTCGGGCGGTTCAGGGCGCGGGCAGCAGCGCATCGACGTACTCTTCGGCATCGAACTCGCGCAGGTCGTCCATGCCTTCGCCCACGCCGATGTAGCGGATGGGCAGTCCGGTTTTGCGCGCGATGGCGATCAGAATGCCGCCTCTGGCGGTGCCGTCGAGCTTGGTGAGTGCGAGACCGGTCACCCCCACGGCTTCGCCGAAATGGGTGAGCTGCGAGAGCGCGTTCTGCCCCGTGCCGGCATCGAGCACCAGCAGCACCTCGTGCGGCGCGGCGGAATCGTTTTTTCCGATCACGCGTTTGATCTTTTTCAGTTCATCCATCAGGCCGGCCTGTGTGTGCTGCCGTCCGGCGGTGTCCACGATCAGAATATCGCTGCCGCGCGCGGTCGCGGCATTCACGGCGTCATGCACCACGGCCGCGGCATCGGCCCCGGTATGCTGGGCGATCACCGGAATATCGAGACGTCCGGCCCAGGTTTTTAGTTGTTCGATGGCGGCGGCACGGAAGGTGTCGGCCGCGGCCAGCATGACTGTGTGCCCGTTGTTTTTGAGGCGGTTGGCGAGCTTGGCGATGGTGGTGGTTTTGCCGACGCCGTTGACACCCACTACCATAATGACAAAAGGCTTGACGGGGGTGATGTCGAGCTTCCGGCCGCAGGGTTCCATGATGGCGAGGATGCTATGCTGCAGGGCGAAGTATACGGCGCGCGTGTCCGTCAGCTGCTGGCGCGAGACCTGCTCCGTGATACCTTTCAACAGATACTGGGTGGTCTCCACGCCGACGTCGGCGGAAAGCAGCAGCGTTTCGAGCTCTTCAAACAGGCTGTCATCGAGCGCGCGGCTCCCGAGCAGCAGATCGCTCAGGCCGCGGGTGAAGCTGCGCTGAGTAGCGGTAAGCTTTTCACGCAGGCGGCCGAAGAGGCCGGCGGGCCGGGTGGTTTCGGTCTGCTTCGGATGACGAATTTCTTTCAAAAGGATGATCCCGGGGAATTTTTTTCGGCGCCGATGCTCTAAGCTGTGGCACAATAGTATATAAAGAATCACCACCACGGAAACCCCATGTTCGATAATAAATTCTCGTGGCTCCTGCTTCTGAGCCTGTGGCTCCCGGCCTGCAGCCAGACGCAGGAAACCACGCTGGTCAACGGTATGCGCGTCATCGTCAAGCAGGATCACCGCTCGCCGGTGGTGGTGTCGCAAATCTGGTACCGGGTGGGCAGCCAGGACGAGCCCGAGGGCATCACCGGCATCTCGCACGTGCTCGAGCACATGATGTTCAAGGGCACGGCCAAGCACGGACCCAATGAGTTCTCGCGCATCATCGCCGAAAACGGCGGACGCGAGAACGCCTTCACCAGTTACGACTACACCGCCTATTTCCAGCAGCTGGAAAAATCGCGCCTGCCGATTTCCTTCGAACTCGAAGCCGACCGCCTGCAGAATCTGACGCTGGCCGATGAGGAGTTTCGCAAGGAGATCAAGGTGGTGATGGAAGAACGCCGGTGGCGCACCGAGGACCAGCCCGAGGCGATTGTTCAGGAAAAATTCATGACCGCCGCCTACCAGGCTCATCCCTACCGGCACCCGGTGATCGGCTGGATGGCCGACCTGGAGTCCATGACAGCCAAGGAGTTGCGTGATTGGTACGGACGCTGGTATGCCCCGGCCAACGCGATACTCGTGGTGGTCGGCGACGTAGAACCGAAAGAGGTAATCGCGCAGGCGCAGAAATATTTCGGACAGATTCCGGCGCGTTCCTTCGAGAAAGCAAAGGAAGTCGCGGAGCCCGAGCAAAAGGGTGAACGGCGCCTACGCGTCGCGGTTCCGGCGGAAGTACCTTACATCCTCATGGGCTATCATGTGCCGGTGCATGCCTCCGCGGGTCGTGGAGGCGATGCCGCCGAATGGGAGCCCTACGCGCTGAGTGTGTTGACCGGTGTCCTGGATGGCGGGCAGGCGGCGCGTTTCGAGCGTGAACTGGTGCGCGAGAAAAAACTCGCCGCCAGTATCGGCATCGACTACTCGGCGGTCGCGCGTTCTCCCGGCCTGTTGATGATCGAAGCCACACCGGCCAACGGCCACACCGTCGCGGAACTCGAGCAGGCCATCCGGGCGCAGATCGAGCGCATCAAGCAGGAGCCGGTCACCGCCGAGGAATTGAAACGCGTCAAGGCGCAGGTGGTGGCGAGCAATGTCTTCAGCCGCGATTCGGTGTTCTACCAGGCGATGCAGATCGGACGCATGGCGGCGGTTGGACTCGACTGGCGCATGATCGACAACTACCCGGAGAAGCTCATGGCCGTGACCGCGGAGCAGGTGCAGACGGCGGCGCGCAAGTATCTCGTGGACGCGCACCTGACGGTGGCGGTGCTCGATCCGCAACCGATCGGCAAGGGGCAGCGGCGCATGCCGCGGCCTCGGGGGGGCGGCGATGTTCGATAATACTTTAGTGCGCGCACCAGCGCGCCTCGGCTCGCTCCCTTCTCCCCTTGAGGGAGAAGGGATGGGGATGAGGGGGAGATCCCCTCACCCTTTGCCCTCTCCCGGAGGGAGAGGGGAAGTCGGTAAACATCCCCATTTCGATCGGGCAAGGGGTGAGGGGGGTAATAACCCACCTTTAACTTTTCTCAGAGCATGGATACTGGCGCTGTGTTTTATCGCTTTTATTCCCCAGGCTGAGGCCGGCCCGAAAATCCAGCAGTGGACGCTGGACAACGGTGCGCGCGTTTTTTTTGTTGAGGCCCACGAACTGCCGATGCTGCAAATCCGGGCCGTGTTCGACGCCGGGGCGAGCCGCGATCCGGCCAACAGGGCCGGGCTCGCGCGCCTGACGAGCGCCATGCTCGATGAGGGCGCGGGCGACCTGACCGCCGACGATATTGCCAGCCGGTTCGAGGGCCTGGGCGCCGAGTTCGGTGCCGGCGTCGACCGTGACATGGCGACCGTGGACCTGCGCAGCCTTTCGGATTCCGCGCTGCTTGATCCGGCGCTCGATCTGTTTTCCAAAATCCTGGCCGCACCGTCTTTTCCGGCGGCTGGTCTCGAACGGAGCCGCGCGCAGGCACTGGTGGCCTTGCAAAAGGACATGCAGTCGCCGGGTGCGATCGCCGATAAGGCGTTTTACCGCGAGCTTTACGGCGAGCACCCCTACGCCCATGACCCGCAGGGAGATGAATCCAGCCTCAAGGCGATCACGCGTGAGGATCTGCAGACGCAGCATCGGAGTTATTTTGTCGGCGCCAATGCCTGGCTCGTGATTGTCGGCGATGCAAGCAAGCGCCAGGCGCGCAATATCGCCGAACGTATCGTCGGCCACCTGCCTGCCGGCCACGCGGCGGTTCCGATCCCCCTGGTGCGTGCGCTCTATGCCCCGCGGCAGAAGCAAGTGGCGTTTCCCGTCACCCAGACGCATATCATCCTGGGCCAGCCGGGGATGCGGCGCGGTGATCCGGATTATTTCCCGCTGTATGTCGGCAACTATATTCTCGGAGGTGGCGGACTGGTGTCACGCCTGTCGATGGAGGTGAGGGAGAAGCGCGGCCTGTCCTACAGCGTATACAGTTATTTTCTGCCGTTGCGCAAAGCGGGACCCTTGGTCGTTGGATTGCAGACCAAAAACGCGCAGCGCGATCAGGCGCTCAAGCTCGTCCGTCAGGTCATTTCGGATTTCGTTGCCAAGGGGCCGACGGAGCAGGAGCTCAGTGCCGCGAAGAAGCACATCACCGGCGGTTTCCCGCTGCGTCTCGACAGCAATGGCAAGATCGCCGAGAATCTGGCGGTCATCGCTTTTTACGGACTCCCGTTGACTTATCTTGATGATTTCATTCCGCGTATCGAGGCGGTGACGGTTGAACAGATCCGCAATGCCTTCCGGCAGCGCGTCCATCCCAACCAAATGGTAACGGTCATCGTCGGTGGCGGCCGCTGACCGCAGGCCCGCGCGCCGCCGCACGGCCACGAAGACGGGATCGTCTTTTCCGGGAAAACTTCGCATTATCGGCGGACGCTGGCGCGGCCGGCGCCTGAGCGTTCCCGAGGCGGAGGGATTACGGCCCACCCCCGACCGCGTGCGCGAGACGCTTTTCAACTGGTTGCAGCCCTATATCGCCGGCGCGACCTGCCTCGATCTTTTCGCCGGTACCGGCGCCTTGTGTCTGGAAGCCTTGTCGCGCGGCGCCGGACAGGTGGTCATGGTGGAAAAGGACGCGCACGTGGTGGAGTGCCTGCGTCAACATGTGGCAACCCTGCAGGCACTCAACGCCGGTGTGGTGCAAGCGGATGCGGTCGATTTTTTGCGTCAGACGTCGCAGCCGTTTGACATTGTTTTTCTGGACCCACCCTTCAAGAGCGATCTCATCGCACGTTGCGCGGAACTGGTGGAAGCGAACGGCTGGATCAAGCGCGGCGGCCTTGTCTATGTCGAGGCGCCCAGTCAGGTCGATGTGTTACCCTTGCCGGCTACCTGGGAATTGATCCGCAGCAAGAAAGCCGGGCAGGTGGGATATCATCTGGCGCAAAAAACCGGATGAGAACAAGGTCATCTTGATTTTCGTCAAGGGGAAAACTATGTGCAGTGATAGGCTTTGTGAAGTTCCGAGGGCTTAAATGAAAGTCATCGCGCTGTATCCCGGCACGTTTGACCCGGTCACCAACGGCCACACGGATCTGGTGCGCCGCGCCGCGCGCCTGTTCGACGAGGTGATCGTCGCCGTGGCGGCCAATCCGCAGAAGAAGCCATTGTTCAACCTGCCGGAACGCGTGGAACTGGCGCGCACGGTGCTGGCGGGTATCAAGGGCGTGAAGGTCACCGGCTTCGATAATCTGCTGATCGATTGTGTGCGTCAGCACGGTGGCAATGTGATTCTGCGCGGGTTGCGGGCGGCCTCGGATTTTGAATACGAGTTTCAGCTCGCCGGCATGAACCGGCGACTCGCGCCGGAAGTGGAAACGGTGTTCATGACGCCCTCGGAACAGGAGATGTTCATCTCCGCTTCGCTGGTGAAGGAGATTGCGCTGCTCGGCGGCAATGTCTCGGATTTCGTGGACGCACGCGTAGCGGCTGCGATGGCGGCGAAAATACGTTAAAATGTAACTGCTTTAACCGGATTTTTTTAAGGGTATTTTTATGTCTTTGCTGATTACCGACGAATGCATTAACTGCGATGTCTGTGAGCCTGAGTGCCCGAACGGGGCGATTACCATGGGCGATGAGATCTACCAGATCAACCCCGATCTCTGCACCGAATGCGTCGGACACTTCGAAACCTCCCAATGCGTGGATGTCTGCCCGGTAGATTGCATTATCCTCGACACGAACCATCCGGAGTCCAAAGAGGAATTGCAGCAGAAATACCAGGAGCTGATTCGGAAATCGGCCTGATTCCGGTTTTCTGTTTCGACAAGGCGGCTTCGGCCGCCTTTTTGTTTTGTATGTGAGTGGAATCGCCTTCGGCGATGACGATGAAAAGCTACTTGTGGGTCAGCCACCCACAAATACACGCGGCCGCAGGCCGCTCGACAGGAAACGGGTGTTGGGACGAAGCGCACACAACTGAAGGCGGCTCGACACGAACTTTTAGTTTAATATTTGCGTGAGATGCTTCATCTACTGCGTTTTCTGTTATTTTTGATCGCGGTTCAGCCGCTCACGATCTGGGCGGCTGAACCGCGCCCACCGGCCGCCGGTATTGCCAGTGCGCATCCCCTGGCCACACAGGCCGGCCACGAAGTCCTCGCGCGTGGCGGCAATGCCTTTGACGCGGCGGTCGCCGTGGCGGCCGCGCTGGCCGTCGTCGAGCCCTACAATTCCGGTCTGGGAGGGGGCGGTTTTTTTCTGCTACATCGGGCGCGTGACGGCTTCGAGATCATGATCGATGCGCGCGAACGCGCACCGCTGGCTGCGACCCGGGACATGTATCTCAACCGTGCGGGTCGGCCCGTCCCCGGCCTGTCCATCGACGGCGCCCTCGCAGCCGGCATTCCCGGCATTCCCGCCGGATTGACGCACCTTGCCGAAAAATACGGCAAGCTCCCGTTGAAGCAAAGTCTGGCGCCCGCCATCCGGCTGGCACGCGATGGATTTCCCGTGACTCTGCAGTACGGCAAGATGACCTTGCGCCAGCATGACCGGCTGGAAAACTTTCCGGAAACGGCGCGCGTATTTTTCCACAACGGCTTTATCTATGGCACGGGAGAAAAGCTGCGTCAGCCGGATCTTGCACGCACTTTCGATCGCCTTGCCGCCAAAGGCCGCGAGGGATTTTACCGCGGCGATATCGCCAGACGCCTGGTGGACGGCGTACGCGCCGCCGGCGGCATCTGGAGCCTGAAGGACCTGGCCGGCTACCGCGTGATCGAGCGCGAGCCGGTGCGTGGGGTCTATCGTAACGTTCGTATTACTTCGGCGCCGCTGCCTTCTTCGGGCGGCATCGTCCTGACGGAGATGTTGAATATCTTGCAGGGATTCGATCTGGACTCGATAGACAAGACGCGACGCGACCAAACCATCATCGAGGCAATGCGTCTCGCCTACCGCGACCGGGCGCGCTATCTCGGCGATCCGGATTTCGTGCACGTTGACGTTCCGCGCCTGATTGATCCCGCCTACGCCGCGACATTGCGGGGGGAAATTCGAGACCGGCAGAAGTCTCCCGTCATGGCACCCGCCAAGGCCGCGGGCGAGGGCGCCAACACCACGCATTTTTCCGTGATCGATCGCGATGGCAACCGCGTGGCGGCCACCTTGAGTCTCAACACGCCCTTCGGTTCCGGTTTCATGCCGCCCGGCACCGGTGTCGTGCTCAACAACGAAATGGATGATTTCGCGGTCAAACCGGACGCGCCCAACAACTATGGCCTCGTGGGGTCCGATGCCAATGCCATCGCGCCTGGCAAGCGGCCGTTGTCCAGCATGACTCCGACATTTCTGGAGAATGACGACATGGTGGTGGTGCTAGGCACGCCCGGCGGCAGCCGTATCATCAGCATGGTGTTGCTGGCAACCCTGGAATTCGCCCACGGGCGCGGCGGTCCCATGGAATGGGTCAGCCTGCCGCGCTTTCATCACCAGTATCTGCCCGATATCGTGGCACACGAGCCGCGCGCCTTCGACGATGCGGAGACGCGGATATTGGAACAGCGCGGCTACCGGCTCGAAGCCGTGCGCGGCGGTTATGGCAACATGCAACTGGTAACGTGGTACAAGAAAACCGGGCGAGTGGAAGCGGTGTCGGATCCGCGTGGCGAGGGGCTTGGTCTGGTGAAGTAAGCCGGCGGCTAGCCGTCGAACTGGAAACCTTTTTCCCGAAACAATCGCAGGCAGACATCCACCGCCTGCGGGTCATAGAGTGCTTCGCGATTCTGGCTGATCTCTTCGAGCGCGTTATCGAGGCCCACGGCAGGGCGGTAGGGGCGGTGCGAAGCCATCGCCTCGACAACGTCAGCCACAGCCAGAATCCTGGCTTCGAGGGATATCTCGCCTCCCTTCAACCCCTGCGGGTAACCGGAACCGTTCATGCGTTCATGGTGTTCCAGGATCATCTTCGCCACCGGCCAGGGAAACTCGATTCCCTTGATGATGTCGTAACCAACCTGCGGATGACACTTGATAATCTCGAATTCGGCATTGGTTAACTTGCCAGGGCGGCTGAGGATTTCGGCGGGTATGTAGATTTTGCCGATGTCATGGATCAGACAGCCCATGTATATGCCCTCGGCGATCTCCTGGGGCAGCTTCATTTCCTGGGCGATTGCGTGCGCCAGCTTGGCGACCTGGCGCTGGTGGCCGGCGGTGTAGGGGTCGCGTTTTTCCAGCGCCGAGCCAATGGCCTCGATGGTTTCCAGCAGCGCCTTCTCCATTCTGACGGTATGGAGCCGGTTTTGCTCCATGGCGCGCTCGCGTTCGGCGCGGGTGCGCAGGGCCCCGATACCGTAGACCAGATCGTCCGCCAGCTCCATCAGGAGTTTGACTTCTTCATCGTCGAAGGCGTTACTTTCGGCTGCATAAATAGCAAGCACTCCCATCACGGTATCGCCGTTACGCAACGGCAGGGACAGGCATGAAATATATCCGCGGCGGAGTGCCTCCTCACGCGGCAGCAGCAGGGCGGCGCTAGTCTCGATGTTGCTGATTCCCTGAGGCGTTCCGGTGCGGATCGCCTCGCCAATCGGATTGCGCCCGGAATCGTCGTCTCCCCAACCGAAGCGAATCGTGTTGAGGAAGCCCGCTTCTTCGCCGGCAAAGGCCATGGGGCGCACCGATTTGCCGTCGTTGTGTTCGGCGTATCCCACCCAGGCGAACCTATAACCGCCGGTGCGCACGATCACTTCGCAGATGGCGGCGAGCAGTTCCTGCTCGTCCATGGCGTGCACCAGCGACTCGTTGCAGCCGCTCAGCGTCCTCAGGGCGCGATTGAGCTTGCGCAGCGACTCCTCGACCTTCTTGCGCTCCGTGATATCGCGGTCGATGCCGCGATAGCCGCGGAACGCGCCGTTCGCGTCGAAGTTGGGCACTGCGCTGGTTTCCAGCACCACGCAATATCCATTCTTATGAAGGTTGGTGTTTTCGAGACCGGTGACGTTGCGCCGCTCGGCCAGGAGTGGCGCGAATATTTCCGAGACCCGCCGCGCTTCCTCGGGCGGCATCAGATCGAAAGGCGTCTTGCCGATCACTTCTTCAGGATCGTAACCCAACAGCTCACGCACGCGCGGGCTGACATAGGTATATTTTCCGTTCTCATCGATTTCCCACACCCAATCGCTGGTGGTCTCGACCAGATTGCGGAAACGCATCTCGCTCCGGAGCATCTTTTCCTCGGCCAGCTTGCGGGCCGTGGCGTCACGGGCATTGATCACGATACCGCCGATGCTCGGATCGCCGCTCAGGTTTTTTCCCGAGGCTTCAAGGAAATGCCAGGCGCCGTCCTTGTCGCGGATGCGAAACTCGGCGGTTTGGGCGACGCCGGGATTATTCAGTGAACGATCGATTGATTCCCGGGCATTCGCGAGGTCATCGGGATGAATGAGTTCCAGGCCGTTCTTTCCGATCAGTTCGTCAACGTCATAACCGAGCAGGCGCTCTATCGAAGGGCTCACGTAGCGAACGTATCCGCCAGCGTCGAAGATGGCGATGATATCGGAAGAGTTTTCAATAAGGGAACGGAAGCGAGCTTCGTTGGCATGCAGCGCGTCTTCGGCCGCCTTGCGGTCGGTGATGTCGATGCCCGTGGCGAGCAGGTACTGCATATCTCCGCTATCGTCGGTTAGGGTGGTATTGGACCAATGTATCAGGCGACGGCCTCCATCCTTGGTGCGCCAGAAGTTTTCATGTTCGTTGGGAAACATCCCGTGCTGCAGGGAATTAAAGACTTCGCGCACGGAATCCTGTTCTTCAGGCAACAACAATGTGTCCCAAACTGCTCTGCCCTCGATTTCCGCGAAGGAATATCCGGTAACCGCTTCGCAGGCGTGGTTGAACTGGATAATGTTTCCTTTACGGTCGAGCACCACCACCAGTGCGCCCAGTGTATGCATGACGGCAGAAACGAAGTCGCGTTCCTTTTGCAGAGCGGTTTCCATGCCTTTGCGCTCGGTGATATCCTGCATGATGTGCAGCGAGGCAAGATACCCGCCGGCGCGATCGCGCAGGGTGAAGAAACGACAGCGATAGATTTCTCCCGTATCGAGCGTTAAATCTTCTTCCGCCCTCTCCTGTTTTTCGGAGAGCGTGAGCATACAGCTAACAAGCGGTCCCTCACGGCGGGGAAAGACCTGCCAATAAAGTCTTCCGATCACGTCCCTGACATCGATGCCCGCCGCTTCCGCGTAGGCACGGTTCGCGCGCATGATGCGTCCCTCGCGGTCGTGCATGAATATCGGGTCAACGATGGCGTCGAACAGCGTCACCCAGCTTTGGTGAAGATGCTCGATGCGCCCTTCCTTGAACTCCAGATCGTGCAAAAGGTTAGCGAGGGAGCTGCGACTTTCCTCGAGTTCGTGGATTTTTGCCCGCAGGTCGGCAATGCGACCTTCGTAATCAAGCGAACGCATCGATAGCGGCGCCCCGTCGTCGGGCTTTCGGGGGGTGACGGCGTGCGCGCGCCGCCCGTGCACAGCAGGGGGCGATTTGCGCCGAACCTTATTTTCGGGATCCCTAGCTTTGGCCATTGCTATCTTTGGTCCGATGCTGAACATGGTTGCCATGCCCAGTGTTAATTGCGACAACCGGTCGCGACAGGCGATGGGTATTCGCTTCGGAGCCGGAAAACACGTGCGCACACCCTCTGCGCAAACATGCCGCGCATCATCCAACCCCGTTTTTAAAGCATAGCAGTCACTTGCCCGGTGGCCAGAAAGCGCCCCGTCAAACGGACATCGAAGAGGGAAAAAGGGCGATTTTTTTGGGGGGAGGGGAGGGGAATCAGGCCGATTAGTCCGCGGCCGCGGACTTGCCTTGGTCGAAACTGAGGACTTTCATGACCGCCGCGACGCGGCTTTCCAGATTACGTTCCTGTTCGCGGATGCCGTCGCGGATCTGTTCGAGTTCGCTGACGCGTTCCTCCAGCGTGTCGCTCGCCTGATGAATGCGCTTGATGGACTCCAGACGCCGGCGCAGTTGTACCTGATGTTCGCGTACCTGGGATTCCATCGGCGACATGATGGTCTTGAGCCAGTTGTCCGCGTCGTGGTTGGCCATCTTGTAGATGGCGCGGATCTTGACCACGGAGGACTCGAAGAATTTGCGCGTGAGCGCCCGCTGCTCCGTGAAGACGAGCGACACGCCCTTCATGTACTGGTCGTGCTTGTCCTGGAGCCGCTTGACCTCGCGCAGATACCGCGTGACCGAAAAACCGCTTGGCTTGATGTCCGAGAGCCCGTGCTCTTCCTGGAATTTCTTGTACACGCCCTCCATCATCGCCTTGATTTCCTGGGCCTGCCTGGCGGCCTCTTCCATGGTGGCGTGCGCATGCTTGAAGAAGTTATCCATGCAGGTCTTCAGCCCCGCCGTGGTCATGCTGGTTTCCATGTCCTTCTTGGTGTGGGCGATCTGGTTGTCCAGGTTTTTCAGGTTCAGGTGCGTGTACAGCACGTTGGTCTGCTGGGAGAAGATGCTGCGTGTCGCCTGGAAACGCTGCAGGCTTTTCTCAAAGACTTCCTTGTCCGCTTTGACCTTCTTCATCATGTGCTCGATGACGTCCATGTTCTTGCCGGACAGGCCGCCGAGTTCGTCCATGTGTTCATAGGCGTTTTTCAGGCGTTGCGTGATGATCAGGCGCATGGCCTTGATGGTGTCTTCCATGTCGCCGCTGATGTTGTCGCGCACGATTTCGCGTTTGGCCGGGACGATCTCGTTGCCCAGCGCCTCTTCCAGCGCCAGGATGCGGGAGCGCTCGAGGATCTTGTTATCCTTCCGTACTTTTCCGAGCAACGCTTTCTGCGCCGAAACCGGAAAAATATTATGCTCAGGAATGGCGAGATGCTTCGCCGTGTCGCGGATCTGGCGGTCTATCTCGCGGTTGACTTCCTCGGCGTTGCGCAGTTCGTCCCACAAGCCATCGATCTTGTTGAGCACCACGAGCCGGCCCTTGTTCGGGCTGTCCTTGCGCACGCCGATATGATCGTGCCAGACGTCGATATCCGATTTCGTCACGCCGGCGTCCGCCGCGAGGATGAACAGCACCGCGTGCGCGGAGGGAAGCATGTTGAGCGTCAGTTCCGGCTCGGCGCCGAGGGCGTTGAGACCCGGAGTGTCGAGGATCACCAGCCCCTGCTCCAGCAGCGGATGCGGAATGTTGATGATGGCATGGCGCCACATCGGGATTTCCACCAAGCCATCCTCGGCGATGCGCATGCCATTCTGGGATTCTTCCTCGGCGATATGGAATCCCATGGTTTGGGCTACCTCGCGCGCGACATGCTTGACCTCGGTAATGTGCTGCAGCATCTCGATCATGGTATCCGGCGACTGCGTATCCAGCGGCAGGGTCTGCCATTCCTCGGGGAAGCCGCGGAACTCGGTGATGGTCGTGCCGCTCTTGCGGGTTTCGATCGGCAGCAGGCGCAGCGATGGCTTGCTTCCCGGCTCGTATTGGACTTCGGTCGGGCACATGGTGGTGCGTCCGGCGCTCGACGGCAGGATGCGTTGCCCGAAGTTGGCGAAGAAGATGGCGTTGATCAGTTCGGATTTGCCGCGCGAGAACTCGGCGACAAAGGCAACATACAGTTTGTCGTCGCGCAGTGTCGAGAGCACGTGTTCGAGCCGCTGGTCGACCTGGGTGTCACTCAACTCCTGCTGCTGCAGCCAGGATTTCAGCTCAGTGACACCCGAGGCGAGCGTGGTGCGCCATTCGCTGTAAGCTTCAAAATACTGCTCGAGGTTCTGATTCTTGGCGGCGGGTTGCATCTTAAGAAATATAGTTTCCCTTCAGGAAAACTCCTCCCTGTGAGCCAGCTTTTTTGCACTAATTTTTTGCTTGTATTGGAGACCCTGAAGCAAAACCCATGTGCGATCAACGGCTTCGATAAGTTACATCCGTCGATACCTTAAGTCTAGCTTAGTGCTGGCATTTTGGGCAGTAAAACGCGCTCCGCTGACCCAGACGCCGGGCACGAACGGAGGTGCGGCAAGTCCGGCAGGGCTCAGCTTCACGCCCGTAGACGTTGAGGGAAAGCTGGAAATAGCCGGGTCGGCCGTCACTGGAGCGGAAGTCGCGCAGGGTGGTGCCGCCGGCGCGCAGTGCGCGTTCCAGTGTTTCGCGGATCGCCCTGGCCAGCAGGCGACACTGAACCCGGGTGATTTTTCCAGCCTGGCGCGTGGGGCGAATGCCGGCCGCGAACAAGGCTTCATTCGCGTAAATGTTGCCGATGCCGGCGACGAGACGGCTGTCGAGCAGGGTGTCGCGAATGTTGCGGCGGCGCCCGCGCAGTTTTTCATGCAGATAATCGCCACTGAAATCCGGCGACAGCGGTTCCGGGCCGAGGTCCTTGAGCAGTTTGTGGCGCAGCGCATCGTCGCGAGTCCACAGCAGCGAACCGAAACGGCGCGGGTCACGCAGCCGCAGGCAGTCGCCGCTGTCGAGCACAATGTCCACGTGATCGTATTTGTCCGCCGGAAGCGTGCTGGCGACCACGCGCAGACTCCCGGACATGCCGAGATGCAGAATCGCCGTGCCCGCGGCGGTGGCGAGCAGCAGGTATTTTCCACGCCGCGTGACGGATTCGATGGTTTGCCCGGCCAATTCTTTTTCAAGTATCGCCGGTACGCGCCAGCGCAAACGCGGATTGCGTACGATGAGGCGCGTGACGGTTCGGCCGAGCACGTGCGGCTCGATGCCGCGACGCGTCGTTTCGACTTCGGGAAGTTCGGGCATGGACGGGTCGAAAAATATTTGTCGAGCCACCTTGGTGGTGGTTACGGGTTCATTGACGGGTTTACTGACCGACCAGGTTCAGCAACCGCTTGCCGGCCTCTTCAGTGAAATGGTACTCCAGGTTCTCATCCGGCCGGTAGAGAACGAAATCCGGTTTGTAGGCCAGGATGCCGAGGCGGATTTTTTCGATCTTGCCATCTCGCGCGCAGGCGATCTCGATATGATCAACCGGCTCCTTGCCGGAGAATTTGTCCACGCCGAGTGCGCTGGCATTTTGCCACTCCGACGCGAAATCATTGATCCGGTCCGAGGTCAGCCTCTTGTCCGCCGGCTGCCGCCGCCAGACGCCATCTTTCAGGCTGAGTATAAAGGCGGGCAGCCAGAGCGAGGTGAGTTTGCGGTCCGCTTCGAACAGGCGACTGTCGATAAAATTGGTATAAGGATAAGTCGCGGCGGAAAAATGGTAGCTGGGGATCAGCGCCACCTCGTTATTGTGCAGAACGTAAATCTGGTTCTTGAGCGGATGCAGAGTGCCAAAGGCGATTTCCTCGTTCTCCAGATGCACGCGTGCCGATGGTTTCTCGAGGCCGTACTGGGGAAGCTCTGCGGTAACGGCTGGAAAGCGTGTCTCAGCTGGTGCCGACAGCAGGTGCAGCAGGTTTTCGACGTTTAAACGATTCGCGCGCGCCGGCAACGGTGCGGTGAGTTTCCATTCATTGCCGGTTTTCTCGATCGTGATGGCTGGCTGCTCGGGGCGTTCGATGCGCACATGCGAGACGGCCGCGGCCGACAGGCCGGTCAATGGCGGGGCTGGAACATCTTGTTGCAGATCGGAGCGTTGCACCACGATCCAGGCCAGTGCGGCGATCAGCCCCAGTAAACCGGCGTTGAGCAGCCAACGGCGTTTAAAGCCCGAGGCAACCTGTGGGCGTGTTCCGGTCGATCCGGGATTGTCGTTTTTTTCGGTTTCCGACATCCATGCCTCCGTTCAGCGTTTGCGCCGGCGTAACCAGATGAACACCCCGCTGCCGATCATGAACAACGGCAGAGCCACGAGGAATCCCGTGGCGATGGTGATCTGGACGCTGCGCGAAAGATTGAGCGTGCGGTCGCGCGCGGTCTTGACCGGGATGTTGACGTAGGCGTCATCCTGCGACAGCCAGTTGACGAGGCTCATGCCGAGATCGAGGTTGCCGGCGTTGGCAATGTAGCTGTTCGCCACAAAGTCCCCGTCACCGAATACGATGATGCGCTGCTCGCGCTTATCCAGGGGGTGCGACAACGCCACCGCGAGATTGAGCGGTCCGCGAATGTCCTTGCCCTTGTCGAACTGGATCGGTCCGTTGAGCGGGCCGGTTTCCGACCAGCTGGAGGCGCGCGTGTCCATCAGTACCGACCCCTGCCAGCCCTCGGGTGCCCTCAGGCTGATGCCGCCGGCCTGAGGGAATACCGTGTTGTCGCCGAAATTGCGCACCACCGGATGCGCGCCGTATTTGGCGATGACAATCGCCGCCGCGTTGCCGGTGATAGCCTCCGAGGCCGGGTCAACGATCACGCCCGGCTGGAATTCAATGCCGAGCGATTCCGCGAGCGGTTCCAGTCCGAACAAGGGGCCCGGATCGTGCAGCCACAACAGATTGCCACCGCGATCGAGATGATTCCGGATTTCCTTGACCTCACCTGGCAGCAGGCGCGTGCGCGGGCCGGCGATCACCAGGACTGTAGTATTTGACGGGATCTGCGGATGATCGCCGAGCGAAAGCGTCCTGGTCTTGAAGCCGCGCTTGTGCAGTTGCGACGCCCAGGTCGAGAGGTCGAAGTTCGCCTGCCGGTCGGGGCTGCGCTCGCCGTGGCCGCTCAGGAACACCACCCAGCGTTCGCCACGATGCCCCAAGCGCGTGAGCGCATTAGTGAAATTCTCCTCGTTGAATTGCGCGGGCGGGATATTTTCCTTGGCGTCGCCGTATTCGAGCACCAGTTCGCCGTCGAACTGCACGCCGGCCGTACGTACCCGCTCCGGGGCGGTATCCGGATTGACGAAATCGATTTGAATGTCCGGTTTGTATTTCTGGTAGCGCGTCACCATGTCCTGAATCACGCGCCGGGTTTCGCCGCGCGCGCTGGCAAAAGCGGTGATCTTGAGCGGCTCCTTGAGCCGCTCGATCACCGCGACGCTGGCCGGCGAAAGCGAATGACGGCGCGCCTGGGTCCAGTCGAACTGCAGGTGGTATTCGCGCGCCAGCCACTGCAGCAGCCCGACGGCGACCAGAAACAACACCACGAAGCTCACGTTCATGAGTCGTAGCTGCCATTTGGCCCGCGGGGTATGAAACATGCATCAGCCTCCGAGCCGGTCGGCATCCAGACGGTGGATGCTGAGCACGAGGAAGGTGGTGATGAGCAGCACGTGATAGACCGCGTCCGCGCTGTCGAAAATCCCGTCGAGAAACGGCTTGTAATGATTG
>Ga0209515_10002528_pt1 | contig 27964 bp, 31 predicted proteins | sample Subgroupgradi54m_FD_187454 | JGI IMG/M metagenome (GOLD analysis project Ga0209515, IMG submission 187454) | Subsurface groundwater microbial communities from S. Glens Falls, New York, USA - GMW60B uncontaminated upgradient, 5.4 m (SPAdes)... ... | reverse complement strand
CCCAGCATCGGCATAACCAACGACGACGAGGCCACCATCCGACGCCTGCCGATTTGTCCACGTATAACTGCTCTCCATTATTCTTCTTCCTGTATTTTGAAAATATACAAGGTAGTCATATAATGCTTCAACTGGTGTTTGCCTTGCCATTTGGTTAAGCTTAAGCTCTGAAAGTCTTCTTGCTGCTTCCTGCCAGTTGTCCGACAAATCTCGCTTGATCTCGCTCCTTACTAGTACGTACTCATTAATTGCTTCCTGCCAATCAGCAGGTATAGTTCTATCCTTAAATACAGCACCATCTATATATAGAGCCAGCTCGCCTGTTTGCTCAAGGTAATTTTTGGAAGTTGAGTTTGGTATTGGCTCGCGAGTTGCAAGTGCCCAACGAGTTCTTGGGGTAGCTTTTCCAGCGAAATCTTCATCTTTATACCAACTTGTATCGTATAAGATCTTACCTTTACCGTCTCTTTCAAATTTCGACTGTAGCTTAGCGTTCATGATTAGAATCGTAAGGGGTATGGGGCCATCTTTATCAACTCTGAGAATAAGATACTGACCATTGGCTTTTGCCTGTTCAAGCTCATCTCTGGAAAATGGTATTTCGGGAATTGCCTCTCGGTCAATAGCAATATCAAAAGCTTTTTCTATCTCATCCGGCCCAAAAAACTCTTCTCCAAAAATCTCCCGCGCTTCGGGAAATTGAGCTGTTTCCTGACCTGACTGTGGTAAGGCTTCTCCTGCTAATTCAAGCAATTCTTCGGCTTCGGCAGCTACCGGCCGTCTAGATCTTCTATATGGGTCAAGCTGCGCAACTCTGTCTGCTGGCAAGCTGGCTCGTGTCGCCTGTCGTCTTCCTCTGGTTTTTGTTGTACTCCCGCTCCAACTGTCTAAAACCGCCTGAGTTAACCCCGACACGGAAAGCTCACTAACTTTTGCTCCTTTTAGAAGACCTTTTAGTGCAAAGATCTCGGCAAGATAATACCTATCATCTTCAGGGTAGGCTCTATTATTTATAAACTCAATAACCCTCTCGCTTATATAATCTTCAAAAGAGATGCCTCTTGCTTGGGCTCCTGACCAGCCTTTGAGCATATCAATCGTGCGTCCGGGATCAAGAAGGGCTTTTTGTAAGGAAGCGGCGCGTCCTGTTGATCCTTGGCCGCGTGCCTCAATAAACTTGTTATTTGATGGGTCTGTTACGATTTTTCTTCCCTGGTAAGCATCTTGAATCCAAGATGCTGCGTCACATAAATTTTTTAATGTGGTTCTTGCATCTTGCTCGGAAAGCGGTATTCCGCCACGTCTATCAATAAGACTTGCCAGTGCTAAGTCATAAACCTCATGCGCTGGCATATAGTCAATCTCCAAAGGTGCATCAAAAACACGAACTATAGCAGGGTCAAGTTCGGTTGCGGTTTGGTACTTCTCACTTTTAATATTGGCAGTTGCCGCAACAGCGTAATCGGGGCCTACGTCAAAAGAACCTGCGGTATCTGTCTGTACCCTGACTCCTTTTTCACCGGGTCTTGCGTTGAGTATTGTTTTAATGCCCATCACGGCCTGATTTGGAGCACGGTCTATCTCATCAAACAGAAACGGTTGACCACGACCGTCCCTGCCTGTCATGGCCCGAATTAGGGGAGCAGGACGAAATACATCTCCAACTTGAACCTGGAAACCTGTTTTGCCTAGTAGTTCATAAATACTCATGTCTTGGTGTCCGGTAACTGGCTCTGGATTTACCCCGAAAAGTTTATTGCTCGCGTGTTTAACCATTTCCGTTTTTCCGGTTCCGGTCTCGCCGGATAATAAAACCTTTTTTCCTTCTGTCCAATAGCCTTCAATTTTTTTAAGGTAGAGTTGCCTTGAAGGTGTCTCTGCGTAGTGGTCACGGTTTAACTGTTGCCTATATCTTTGAAGTTCAACCGTACGAAGTCTGTCAAAGACTTCGGGGTCTTGGGTAAGCTCCGCGCTCCTGCTATCTGCAACTTCTTGCAACGCTCTGTTTTCATCAATTACTTGTCTTTCAACTGAAGTTAAAGGTCGTCCTTCTACTTGGGCACGGCGAGAAAGTTTAAGCGCCAAAAGGTCTGCTTCTTGACCAAATCGAACTAAATTGCCTACCTCATGAGCTTTATGTCTTACCTCTACCTGATGGCTTAAGTCTTGTTGAAACTCCCGATATACTCCAGGCTTTTCAAAAATCTGGTCAAGCCTGTCGTCAACCTCTCCGATTCTTTGCTGGCTCATGTGTATCACCTGAAGATTTGATTGTTCGCTTCCTGTTGTGGGAAGTAATTGCCTAATTCTGCCTTTTTGGATTAATTCTCTTTTCTGATCAAGAGTTAAAACCTGCTCAGAGGCTGGCTCCATCATTTGACGCTGACTTCCAACTATTTGATCTCGAAGTTCTTGTTTTTCTACAAACAGGTCGTAAGCGTCCTGAATAGCTGCTGTGTTGTTTTCAGAAGTTTCAACGGTTTCCTCCTCATGAGGAGGCTTAACGCCTTTTATTTGCATCCAACGTTTCGCCACTTCCTGTGCTCTTGGTTTTGCTGACTGCTCGATATTTGTCATGTCATCGGCCATTTATTATACTCCCTTTCTGATTATAGGCCATACTTATGTCTGTTGGTCAAGCGTTTCTGTCCCACTGATTGATAATTCTCCTAGGTATTGCTCAAGTAAATGCTGCAGCGTTTTTGGCAGGTCAGAAGCTTCCCTTGCAACCTGTCCATCAGGAGCATATGTGCGGATGGCGTCGGCTCCATCTTGCGTAATACCTACCCCGGCAACAACTATTCCAAGATCGCGCAGTCTTTGTATTTGTCCTCTTGTTGCCTCAAAATCGCGTACTTGTCCATCTGTTAAAATGATTGCAAATTTTCTAAGCTTTCCGCTTTTTATTTTTTCGAGATAGCCTGGGTTTTTTGATGCCTCCTGCTGGATTGAGTTAAAAACCTGGCCAAACATAACCTCTTCATTATTTGTGCCCGAATCACAAATTCCAAGGGCTTTGAAAACGCCAATTCGGTCTTTTTCAGTCAAACTGCTTGAGAGGGGTTTTAGAACTTCCGTATGGTTAGGACCGTCCCCAAAACTCCATATGTCACTTCGAATGCTAAGTTCTGGGGCAAGCGGCCCTTGCTCATCTGCAACATCAGAAAATTCCTTTAATGCCTCGAGGAGCAAAATGGCGGTTAGGCGCTGTTCAGGAATTTTAGTGCCACGTTGCATACTACCTGTTCTATCGCAAACGACTGTTACCTCAAAACTTGTCGGAATATTCTCATCGACCAGTACTCCTTCAAAATCCTTCATGGTTTTGGGGTTTGGAACTCCTGCCCTAACATCAAGATATGTTTGCGTAACAAGCCCGGGGTCAATCATTACGCCTTCTTCTTTTAATGCTGCCAGGTGCCTTACCGGAATTTGTCGCTGCTTAATAATCTTTCTAAATATTTCTCGCAGGGGCTCAATATATTGCTCAATTTTTCTATATTCTTCGTAATAGCTGGCCACATCTTCGCGAGTTACTTCGTTTTCCTCCTCATATCCTGACTGCTGGCGTGAAGACGGACTTTGAGCATCTTTTGCTTCTTTTATCTTTTTATCCATCTCATCCTCGTCGTATGGTTCAGGATGCCTCTTATCGTAGTCTTCATAGTCGTCTGCAAATTGATCTTGGGGATCGCCTTTTTCTCCTTTGCCGCCTTTACCTTTTTTCTCTTCTACATCTCCTTCAAAAAGTTTATCTATTACCGGTTCTATATATCTGGTGCTTAATCTTAAAGCGAGTAACGGATCAAGATGAGGATCGGTAGTCATCGCAATAACATCACGGGTTCTGCCGTCTCTTCCTTTAACATTTCGAAGTTTATCAATTTCTTCCTCAACCGTAGGGTCAATTGTTACCTCCTGGCTTGGAACCATTGCGCGCCTCAATATGGCATACATGAATTGTAAATGTTTTGGTTTGTCGGTAAGATCAGTTTCCGGCCAAAGCTTTTCTCGGTATACGCTTTCTACGTCACCAGCAAGGGAGGGAGCAAATTGCATAATTGCTTGATTACCTTTTACATCGGTTCTACAATTTTCCCAAATTTTAAATCTTTGCTTTCTTATTCTTTGTTTTAGCCTAGCATGCTCTCTTACACCTTGATCCGTATCTATAAGTTCCGCAGTCTCAACCAAATGGCATCTTATTTCGTGGAATGCTCCAAATAATGATTGGCTTGGAGTATAACCTTGATCCGCAAAGAATTTAGGGTCAAAAGTTGCCTCTCCGGTTTCAGGATTAATCGACCATTCGTCGCCTCTTCGAAAAGTAAAGCCTGAATTACCTGCTATATCCGCAAGAATTCTTTCTTCTCGTGCAAAAAATGTAGCTGATTGATCTTCGGACGGTTTGACTGTTTCATCCATAACTATATTTTACAGGAAATCTATATAAAATTCAGGGCTAGTCCGCAATGCGCATTTTGTGTGATATACTATCCACATATGACCACCTCAAAAAATGTTAGGAAAGCAATCGGGGCCAACATTAAAGAAATAAGGGATAAGAAAGGTTTTACTCAAGAAGATGTAGCAAAAATGGCGGGAATGAAAGCCAATTATTATGCCAAGATTGAACGGGGCACAATTGGCACAGCTCCAGAAAAACTTGATAGCATAATTAAAGCTTTAAAAGTTAAAGCCTCTGATGTTTTTCCCTCTTAATTCTTGTTCTGTTTATCAATTCTTTCTAAAGCTCTTAATCTCTCAATGGATTTAATCGTTTCTTTATACTTTTTTCTGCCTCCTATAATAGCAGAGAGATAAATCATTCCAAAATCAACTCCATACTTTGTGGTGAAGTATTCGCTTAATTTAACGAATGGATTCCCCTCGATTTTAGATTCATTTTTAACCTTTTTAATAAACTCTGCGTCTTCCGGAGGTATTTGTTTGGCAAAAGCCATTTCAACCAGGTTTTTCTGATCCTGAGTAAGTTTAACTTTATCTTCTGGAAGTATTCTTACTTTTGTTGTATTATTCATACGCCCAACAACGTTATTATACAGTATCGTCTGGATTATTAGGATTGCTTGATTTATAGCCATAAGCATCCATTAGTCTAAAGATCCATGTGAGAATTGGTTCGATGGGTATTTGCGTTGAGGGCTCAAAAGGTTCGGTTTTGGCAAAGCCAAAAATATCAGGCGAGCGAAGCGAGAGCTGATATTCCCGCCCTGGGCTCACAAAATTTTCTCGAAGATTCTCCTTTAACCTGTTAGAATTGAATCAATGCCCAGATTAGTTCATAGTTTGTGGTTCATATCAGCAGGTCGCCTTGCGACTAAGTCGCAATGGCGCTCCTCTGATATATCAGGGTCAGCGGAGCTGACGGCTGATATAGTTCATAGAAATAAAAAAACTGCCAACTACCAATTTCGCGAAGCAAAACATATCCTATCCACTACCAACTGTAAAGTGAAACATGGTTTCACTTTACTCGAAATTGTTCTGGCGCTCTTTCTGATTCTGGCCATTATCGTCATGCTGCTCTCGGCTTCCGGTACGCTTGTCTCCTCTCGCAGTTCAAACCTTCGGTCAGTTGCCGCCAAAATCCAAAGCCGCGAAATTGAAACATTAAGGAAAATGAGTTTTGATTCTCTACCCGCCACCGGCTCTTTTGCCGATGCCGACCTTTCCAAACTTCCCCAAGGTTCAGCCACCCAAACACTTTCATCTTATCAAAGCAGCCCAGATATCAAGCTTGTTACAATTCAGGTAACCTGGGTCGAAAACAATGCCACAAAGTCGCTTTCAGAAGACACCTTAATTTACAAAAATGGCCTTAAATAAAAACGGTTTTACTCTTGTTGAACTTCTCACTACCTTTGCTATCGGCGGTTTTGTGACTGTTATTGTCGCCTCAATTTACCTTGCCCACTTTCGCCTTTTTGCTAACCAGAACACGGCAATTGATGCTGCTACCCAAAATAAATTGGCACTTGACGAAATCACCAACCAAATCCGCCAGGCCCAAACAGTCGTTTCCACCTGCTCTTCCTGCTCCGGCGATACCACAGGCGCCAATATCCTGGTCCTTCAGCTCTGGCCGCTTGATGCAGGCGGTGATCCGCAAGACCCCATGGGTACCAACTATGATTATATTGAATATAGAAAAGACGCAAGCGATGCCACAAAACTTATCAGAAAAACTTTTCCCTATTCCACTTCCACCAGAAAATCCGGCACCAGAATTGTGGCAACCGGTGTCTCCGCCCTTACATTTACCTACGACAATGCCGACCCAACCCTAGCACTGGAAATTACCACAAACGTTACCACAAGCGGTACTTCCAATGGCAAAACTCAAACTACGGCCCAGGGCGCCAAAACAATCCTCCGTAACAAATAACATGAAACAAGAAACTAGAAACAAAAAACCGGATAGTTTAAGATTTCAAGTTTCAAGTTTAAAGTTAAAATCGGGCCAAGTCTTAATAATCACCATAATCTTCCTGACTGTAATCCTTATCCTATCCACTTCGCTTTTCACCAGAGTCACCTCATTTTTAAGATTCGGCTCCAACTCCATCATGCGCGAACAGGCCGTAAACTTGGCGGAGGCAGGCATCGATAAAACTCTCTGGCAATTAAACCAAACTGGCGGAACTTACAGCGGCGAGACCAATACTGCCGTCGGCACAACCGGAACATTTACAGTAACGGTTGCCGATAAAAGCCCCGGCATCAAAACAATTACCGCTACAGGCTACGTCCCCAGCGCCAATGCTCCAAAAGAAAAACAGGTAATCAAAGTCGACACCTCGATCTCCACTTCCGTAATTGCTTTCCGCTATGCCGTCCAAGTCGGCACTGGCGGCGTAAACATGTCTAATTCAGCTTCTATAAACGGCAATGTTTACTCCAATAAACTTGGTCCTGATAGTATTTTAGGTAGCGGTCAGTCTGCAATAAACGGCGATGCTTACGCTGTTGGTACAATTTCTACACCGGCACCAACGGTTACGGGAAGAAAATTTCAAAATCAGCAACCCTCACAAATGCCCACTTTGGATTATCAACAGTGGAAAGATGCTGCAACTGCTGGAGGAGTAACCACTTGCCCTGGAGGTAGCTGCGATTTTTCTGGAAGCACCATTGCCAATATCGGCCCCCAAAAATACGTTGGCAGTTTTAACGTTTCCAATAGCGTCATTTTAACAATGCAGGGACCAGTCTACATAACCGGCAATCTCACGCTCTCAAATTCTGCCAAAATTAATCTTGATAATTCTTTTGGGTCAAACGGCACGGTTCTTATCGTTGACGGCACAGTCTCTGTCTCCAACAACGCCACCTTTAATCCGACAAGCGCCAACCCAAAAGGCTACATTTTGGTTGTTTCCACATCATCATCCGATTCCGCTATTTCCCTTTCAAATCATGGCCAAACTGCCGTCTTTTATGCTCTTTCAGGCGGCGCTCAAGTTTCTAATCAGGCCAATGCCACAGCTCTTGTTGCCAATAGTCTAAGTATGTCAAACCAATCTCAACTTGACTACGACTCGGGCCTTGCCTCATCATCCTTTTCCACCGGCCCAGGCGGTTCCTGGACAATCAGAAAAGGCACCTATCACTTCAAATAATATGTTATAATTATTGAGATGAAACGGCTCCTCCTGGCTTTAAGTCTCCCCGCCGTAGCAATTGTTTTGAGTCTCTTTAGATATTCCCCCACTTTTGCTCAAACTCCCTCAACCCCCTCTGCTTCTGGTGCCGTCACCGTCAGTGATTACGCCAAAGACGTTCAAGATGGCGAGCTGGAAATAGCTAACGACCAAGATGCCCAGAATAACCAAAAAGGCGCCAAAGAAAATGAAAATGTCGAAGGCAAAGAAGCAAATCAAGAAGGAGTTCAAGAGGTCGGTACTAAAGAAAACATCGAAAATGACGAAACCCAGGAAGATGCAAACCAACTAAATAGTGACGAGAACCAGAAAGGCAATAACCAGTCAGAAAGTAGTCACGGAGCAAATAATGGCGCCGCTAATTCTACCCATAACAGTAACACGGGAAATGGCAGTGGCTCCACCACGAGTACCAATACTGGTAGCGGAAACAATACGTCTGGCAATTCCTCTGGCAATAATGCTAGTGGCAATAACCAATCGCCAGGCCAGGATCACTAGCGTCTAAAATGAATAAATATACTGCCCGACAATTGCCAAATAATCAGAAAGGGTTTACCCCACTGGTAATTATTGTAGCTGTCGCAGCTTTCCTTGCAGTTTCTTATCTCACCTACCAGGCATTTGTTGCCCAACCAAAGGGGCAAAACACACCACAACAAATCACCAAACCCCGCAGCAAAGCTCCAGGTATGATTACTCAAGTGGTAACCACCAAAGCAATCGATTCAAAAACCGGCCAAGCCGTTAGCCCAACCAACACTTTTTCCAAAACAGACCGGGTTATTTATCTGGTAATTGCTCTCAAAAATCCCACGGTTGGCACAAAGATTGAATACACGCGCTATTTAAACGGCAAATTTCTCGACAACAGAAGCTTAACAGTTGCTAGAGCCAACACCAATAATATTATCTTTGATTGGACACTGAACAAACCTGGCGCTGCCCACCTTGCTGGTAATTACAAAGTCAAAGTTTATACAAACGGAATATTTGAAAAAGAAATTAATTATCTTGTTCAGTAAACTTCACCAATCAACTCTTGCTTAAAAACTCGCTGATAAGCTAAACTACACAAATGGCAAAAGCGAAACGAATATTACTGCACATGGTCTGCTCTGTTTGTAAAAGCCAAAACTACACGACGGAGAAAAACCCGGATAGTGCCGCAGCCAAGGGCAAAGCCGGCGAAGGTAAAGATAAATTGCTTCTAAAAAAGTTCTGCAAGTGGTGTCGCAAGGTAACGGAACATAAAGAGTTAAAGATATAAAGTATCAATCCCCAAATTTTTAAAGTATGAGATAGCGCGCCCCTCAAAATTGCTCCTTGAGCCGTCTACGAATAGTAGTGAAAAGGCGAAAGGCAAAATTTGTGGGGCAAATTCTGCCGCAAAGTCACCGAACACAAAGAGCTCAAGATCTAATCGGTTTTTACCCGTTGAAGCAAACCAAAAAGTTCCGTGTGGTACTCGCAAAACTCACGATCTCCAGGTTTTTTAATTTGCGCTGCAATTAATTCTTCTTGCCAATGGGAATCGTGTAGGCGGCAGGTTTTGCTTGTATCCGGTTGGCCCAAGCTTAAATTGGAGGTACTGCATTGGGAAGCTTTGCCATACTCACCAAGAGTAGAAAGTATCATGCTAAGAGTAATTCCTCGAACAGCTTCATTTAATCGTTCATCTTCAAAATGAAGCATTCTGTCAATAAAAATTTCGTCGACTACTCTACTCATTAAATCCAGATCTAAAACATTCCCGTTTGCCTTAAGAGCATCCATGATTTTTTTATTATATTCTGGGTTATCGAACATAGGTACGCCACCAAGCTCCGCAGCTCGTTCCAATTCTATCGGTTTCCCCGGAGCTTCGACCAGGCCGGAGGTTGAAACAACCGCAATTGATCCGAAACTAAACCCGCCTCTGGCGTGGATCCCGGTTTGACCAAATTTTTCCCCAATACTTCGTCCTGTAAACACAATAGTTACGTTTGCCTGCTCAGCCGAACTTGCCTTAAATTCTACCGGCAAGTATTTTGAAAGGACATCACCAAGAGCATCTATCTCGTAGTACCTATTACCCACCTGGTCCATACGGCCTTTTGCAGATTGTTCCTTGAAAAACTCTCTAAAAGGCACAACTGGATCTTTGTCCATAGCTTCTTCTTCCAATTTGATTTTCTCCTCATCCTTTGCCCAACCCACGAAGTCAAACGTCGCCCTGGAACGCAGAAGTTTTGCCCGCCCAAGATCGCTTGTAAACTCGACTCTAGACTTTTGGTTTTGACCGGTAACAAACCTTACAAAATCTCCATGGTATTGAGCGGTAAAGTTTGGGCCGAGGGTAGAAGAAAGATATGAAGAGATTTGTTCGGGATCGAAAACCCTATCAGGACTATCTGTAAAAATATGGATGACAGTTGGTCTTTTTAGCAATCTTTCTGCTACTGACTTTGGATCATCTTTTCTTAACTCCCTGGGCTCTCCACGATTAATGATTCTAACTCTTGGCTTAAAAAGTTCGTCTTGGCTGGTCATTAAAAAATTTTACATTTTAGGAAACCTGCACGGGTGGAAGGAATCGAACCCTCGTTATCAGTTTTGGAGACTGAAGTCCTACCACTGAACGACACCCGTATTGGGGTAATTATATCAGCTTCGTGGTAAAATCCTCACCATGACAAACCGGCTTACAGAATTCCGATCGATCCTCAAGCAAAATAAACTTTATGGCTTCATCGTCACAAACCCGGTAAATATCTTCTATTTGACTGGTTTCCATAGCTTCTCGCCTACCGAACGCGAAGCAATTCTTGTTTTCAATCCGAAAGCACACCTCATAACCGCCCGGCTTTACCATCAGGAAGCACTTCGACTCAAATCCGCTCAGCTTAACATCAAAATCGCCACCGAGCGCAACGAGATTTTTAAATTCTTCGAAGACCTTCTCAAAAACTCCAAACGCGTTGGCTTTGAAGAAGGCAATCTCACCTATCTGGAACACAAAAACATTAAAAAACTAACTTCCGCCAAGCTTGTCCCTTTCCGCGATCTTATTGAGAATCAGCGAACTGTAAAAACCGCAGACGAAATTAAAAAAATTGAAAAAGCGCAAATTATTTCCCAAAAAGCCTTTGACCAGATCATCAAAACGATCAAACCCGGCCAAACCGAAGAAGAAATTGCAGACACACTGGCCAAAATCGTCAAATCCTTTGGGGGCGAGGGCCTGGCCTTCGAATCAATTATTGCCTCCGGCCCAAACGCCGGCCAGCCCCACTACTTTACCGGCAAAAGAAAAATTAAGGCAGGTGAAGTTTTGCTTTTTGATTTTGGCACCAAGTATCAAAACTATTGCGCCGACCTTTCCCGAACCATTTTTGTCGGGCGCGCAAAAGACGCACACAAAAATATCTTTCATCACGTCTTAAATGCCCAAAAGGCGGCTATATCAAAAATCAATCACGGCTTAAAAGCCCACGACGCCCACGAACTGGCTTTTTCTGTCTTTCGCGATAATAAACTTCATGATTATTTCATCCATGGCCTGGGCCACGGTATCGGCCTGGAAGTCCACGAAAAGCCAAGTCTTCGGCCGGCTCCTTCCCTCCCATCCAAAATCAGACAGCTTCCAGATGAAATTCTAGAAGAAAACATGGTCTTTTCCGTTGAACCCGGCCTTTACTTCCCTTGGGGCGGCGTCAGGATCGAAGATCTCGTCACCATCAAAAACGGCCGCGCCAAAGCTCTGGGGAAATTAATGGAAGATATAATAGAAGTATGAGAAAAATATCTTTTTTCTTCGAACGAAGTAAGAAGTCTTGTAGTTCTCGCTACGCTCGAACAATAAAGATCCTGATCGTAGCTGTTATCACTTCTTTGACCTTAACTGCCTGCTCTAAAAAACAAGTTGCGACTACCGCCCCAACTCCTTCTCTGGCCACTCAAGACACCGCCCTCAAAAATGCTCTTAATCTTTACGCACAAAAAAAGTCGGCCGGCGCAGATTTCTCAAACGGTCCATGTCTAGGACTTGCTGCCCCCGATTGGGTCGCCGATATCGCCCATAATCCACGCCAAAAATCAGACGACCTCCCCGAAAATCAATGCAAAGATTTTCTGGATGGCAACGCCCATCATTTCGTCGAGCTTGATCCTGATGGAAAATTAATCAGAATTAACTAACCTTTTACCTTAGGCGCGCAGTCCCGATGTCGATCGGGGCGAGCACCGCAGGGAAACTTGTTTACCTATCGTTGTCTCGTGGGGCTTGAGGTCTTGCTTCAGAAACAAAGATTTTTCTTCCGGCAACTTCCGTTCCGTTCAAAGTATCAATTGCTTTCTTAGCATCTTCATCTGTCGCCATTTCCACAAATCCAAATCCTCTTGACCGGCCTGTCATTTTGTCCATAACAACATTGGCCTCTGTAACTTGTCCGGCTTTGGCGAAAATCTCACGAAGTTCGTCTGAAGTCGTCGAAAACGGCAAACTGCCTACAAATAGTTTTGCTGACATTTAAAAATCACTCTCCTTTCTTCACAATAAATTTAGTTAAACGATATATGGGACATTAAAAATGGGGAATAAAAAAATGTAACTTATAAGATTCTTGCTCCCGCCCAAAAACTGGCGTTAACCATATTCTATAGGCAATAGTCACCTAATGTCAAATTTTCCACCAAAAGTACCAAAGTCTAAAAACGCTCACTCCAAAAACCTGAAAGGTTCACTTTTTACTTCTTAACCATCATGTCGCCGACGATACCGACAACGACTACAACAACACCAAGCATAAGCGCATTAGCAACCAGACTTGGCATAAGAGCAACAAGAACAAGACCGAGACCGACACCTGTTAGGGTGTGCAAAAGTGCGTGCGGTTGCGTGCAAGCTTTCATATCTAATTTCATAAATTAATCACCTCCTTCTAAATCCCACAACTTCCTAAGGCGCCGCCGGGACTGTTTCTTCAAGCGCCATGTTCACTCTGGATAAAACCTGGTCCGGTGTGGTTTCTGATTTCAAAAGGTAACCGTATGCCCCGTACTGCAGCCCTTTGGCAATGCTAACATCTTCCGCCACATTGGTAAGGAGAATAACTGGAATAGCAGAACCCATTGGGTCTGCCTTCACCTCACGCAGAATATCCAAACCCGAAACATTGGGCATTAAAATATCCAAAAGGACGAGATTCGGTTTAGCAGCCAGAATCTGCTTCACCGCCTCCGAATCAGAAACGACAGTCACGCTATGCCCACCCTCCGTAAGTTTCTGTTTATAAATAGTGGCTAAATTAATATCGTCCTCTACAATTATTATGTTGGCCATCTTGATTATTCTTACTACAAACTACCTACTACTTACTACGAACTATTTATGCTTGTGCTACTTTCTTTGTAGAAAAGACTATCGGCGTCTCGCGCGCGGTTCTCTTTTCAACTTTCGCTATCGGCACCGTGAAATAAAATGTGCTCCCACTTCCTGCCCCCTGCGACTGGCACCAGATTTTCCCGCCTTGCCCTTCTACTATCCCCTTAGCAATAAAAAGCCCAAGACCCGAACTCTTGGTGGCTCCCGCTTTCCGTCCGGCAGCCAGCTGTCCAAATCTGGAAAACAGTTTAGGAATATCCTCCGCGTCAATACCAATTCCAGTATCGGCAACGGAAACTAAAATGTCAACAGCACTGCCGTTTACGACTTCCTTCTTAGCACTAACTGTAATCGCTCCACTTTCCGAATATTTAACTGCGTTTGAAAGCAAATTGTTTAAAACCTGCTTGGTCCTAATTTTGTCAAAGTAGCCTTGAGGCAAACCTTCTTCAATATCAACTGTAATCTTGAGGCTTTTGGCAGCGGCCACCGGTTCGAAACTTTCAGCTCTCTCTTTTATGACTGCACCAAGGTCATCGCTAGCAGCAACTATGTCAAACTTGCCCGATTCCAGCTTGGCAACATCCAAAAGGTCGTTCACCAGCTCCAGCATTATTTGCGAGGTCGAATCAATAATCCCTAAATATTTCTTTGTGTTTTCACTCTTCTGCCCTTCCGGTTTCAGAATCTCGACAGAGGATTTAATGGAAGTTAAAGGCGCCCTAAGTTCATGGACCATCATCGAAGTAAAATCCGATTTTAAGCGCTCCAGCGCCCTGGCGTCGGTAATATCATGGAAAAGTACCACCACACCGATAGGCTTAGTATTCTCCCGATCCATCACCCTGTCGGCGAAGACCTGCAAGGTCTTTTCCTTGAAATTAATTTCCAGGACGCTGGCTTCTCCGCGGCTTATTGCCTCTTCCATCTTTGTCCTCAAATCAAGTTGCCCCGAAAGCGCGTTGACAATATCAAAAATTTCCGGCTTATCGCCAACTCCAAGAAGGCTCTTAAGCTTATGGTTAATAATAGCCAGTTGATATTTAGTGTCAACCATCAAAAGCCCATCCGAAAGAGAATCCACGGCCTGTGCCAATTTGCCCTTTTCATTTTCCAAAACTTCTTGAAGCCGGGAAACTGCCTCCGATGCCTGCTTGGCAATCCTGTACAAAACTTCTGTATTTTTCTCGCCGTATTGCCCGGGCAGCTTTGAAGAAACGTTAATAAGCCCCACAAGTTTCCCCGAAATGATAACTGGCAAATTAAAAAACGAGGCGACTTTATCAGTTAGGGTATCGTCTAAAATTGCCCCGGAAATTGCCTCATCCACCCCCGTATCTGTAAGCGGCTCCTGGTTCATTTCCGAAACAGCCGCCAGCATTTTCGTTTTCACTTCGCGCACAAAATTCGCTGAAACCGTTTCGGAAACATTGCAGGCAAACCGCACTTTGTTTTCCTTGGAATCTAAAATAATATAAGAAACGGCACTATACGGTAAAAGTTTGCCCAAAGATCCGGAAACGATTTCAACTATTTTGGCCCCGTCCAGGGAATATCCTATTCTATCCCCAATCTCTTTCAAAACAGCCGTCTCATATGCTTTTTGCGCAAGCTCCACTTGCCCTGCGCGGCCATTCTCAAGCTCACGCTCAAACTTTCGGCGCATCAAAAAGTAGCCGGCAATCCCGGCAAGTGTCCCGATAATTGTAACCAAGCCTAAAGAAAGTGTCGTAAAATCCATGTGTTAGCTGTTTTGTTTTTTAATTCCCGGATATTTTTCCAAAAGTGAATCGAGCGTCATTTGCGCTATTTGCCCCGAAAGTGCCATATATTCTCCGGCCAGTGCTTTCAGAGCTTCTTGCGGGTCGCCGGAAATTGCCGTTACTTGACCTGCATCATCCACGGTTAAACCAGTAACCTTCCTGGCTTTGGCAAGGGCCACTGACGGCCCCAGCATCACCATTTGTTTTTTGATAAGGTCTGAAAGTAAATTTTTGTAATCTGAATCGTCAGACATAAAATCACCTCCTTTACCCCGCGGAACTCTTTTAAGCGAAGTGGGGTCTTTATTCCAGTGTAGCAAAATCAGGTCGTAGGTTGTAGGCTATGTGGCAACTGATTCTTTTTGATCCTATTTTGCTATATTGCGCAAGCCTAGATCTAAATGCTAAATTTCACCTAGATTTTTGATAAGTGCCGTATGTAAAAACCCTTAAATCGATCCTAGCTGCCCACCCGAAAGTCCTCACAATTAAGGAACACACCTCGTTTGGCCAAACTTTAAAAAGAATTAAAAATAGGAAAAGATTCGATTTTATCTGGGTTCAAAAACCCAAGCCCGAGCAGATGGCCGCAGTTCTCCTGTCGAGGCTCTCCGGCAAAAAATTTTTCTGGATTCAAGGTTTCGAAAACCCTCCCGTTCCCAAATTTGTGACGCGCCTGCTAATGCAGCAATCCGACCGCATCATCGTCGCCTCTACTCACTACCGCTATAAGCTGTGGAGGCTTGGCATCAAAGGCCCCAAAGTCCGCCTGGGGAAATTTAAGATTTAATTTTCCTCCAAAACCACCCAGGGTCGCAAATCGCGCTTCGGCACTTCTGGGGCAATAATAAATTTCGTCACGTTTTGAATAAACATCAAGGTCAAATAATTCACTTTTTCGTGCGCTAGCCAAAAAGAATCCGGCATCGTCATTTCTCGCCCATACTTTTTTCTTAAAAATTCAAATTCCTCCGCGCGCGGGTGGTCAAACGAAATTACCCGATCCACCAAAAATTGCCCGACAATTTTCTCGCCGGAAACTTTCATCAAAACTATATCCCCGGCGCAGACTTTCCCAAACGGCGGAATCTTAACTTTGGAAAACCTGCCGTCTACTTTTTTTTTGCCGGAAAAAATGTCTTTTGTTGAAGCAAGCGTAAAAATCGCCAAATGTTTCATGATCGATGATAGATTATAGATGATAGATTATAGATAGCAAAATTTCGAATTCTAAAATCTAAAATCCAGAATCCAAAATCTAAAGTTTGAGGTTCTTGAGGTATTCGCGCAGCTCGCCCTGTGTATCGTCATGGGCAAGACCGTGATCAATAACGGTCTTGAGATATCCAACCTTACTGCCGCAGTCGTAATATGTAGCATCCTTTATTTCTACCGCGTGCACTTTCTTACCATCCTTCATCAGATTATTAACACCGTCAACATAATAAAGTTCCTTCCCTTTATCTATAGTCTCTGGAATCGCCCGCTCCAAAGCTTCAAAAATATCCGGGGTAAATAAAAACCCAGAAACAATCGCCAAATCTGAAGGGGCTTTGTCTGGCCCCGGCTTTTCCACAAATTCCGAAACCTCAAGCACCCCAGGTTCAACCTCTCGCCCGCCGGCAAAGCCATATTTTTTGGTGTCTTCTGGATTATTGGTCCTGATTCCAGAAAGAATAGACGTTCCATACTTTTCATAAGCCTCAATCATTTGTCGGGTCCTCGAAGGTTTTGCTGTAACAAAATCATCGCCCCAAAGCATTACTACGGGTTCATCTCCGACAATTTCGCGGGCAACCAAAAGCGCATGCCCATTGCCAAGCGGCTCCTTCTGGCGTACGTATACAAAATTGGCTAAGTTTGAAATTCTACGAATCTCTTCAAGCTGCTCGGTTTTCCCATCCTTTTCCAACCGGGACTCCAATTCATAATGGCTATCGAAATGATCTTCAATCGCCCTTTTATGCCAACCAGTCACTAGAATAATTTGGTCAATCCCCGCTTCTACCGCTTCCTCAACCACATACTGGACAATAGGTTTGTCAACAATCGGCAGCATCTCCTTAGGCATCGCCTTTGTCGCCGGCAAAAATCTGGTTCCAAAACCGGCTACAGGAATAACAGCTTTTCTAACTTTCTTGGCCATTAAAGGTAATTCTAACACCCTCATAAGACACCTTTCAATCAACACCTAAACCCTTGCCTAAATTTGTTCCAAATGATACTATTGGCGCTAACCCTTGACAGTCAGGGCAAATTTTTTTGTGGCATTCAATCCGATCACATACGTCAAAGAAAGCAAGCAGGAACTTGAAAAAGTTATCTGGCCCAACCGCGACCAGACGATCCGCTTTACTCTTGTTGTAATCTTTACTTCCCTTGTAGTCGGCGCTTATGTGGCTGGTTTAGACGCAGTATTTACAAAAATAGCAGAAAGGTTCCTTTATAGATGAACGGTAATGATCAAAACCAAATAGACCAGAATCAAACGGGCTCTCAAACTCCTCCGCCCACTGATGACCAACCGTCAAAGACGAGTCTCGCCGAAGGCGGAAAACCGGCCGATGGGGCTCCGGAAGAAAATCAACCTGAAGAAACTCCGTCTGCGGAAAACAAACCAGACGAAACTCCAGCCGAACCCTCAGACGAAGCAGCTACTGAACCTGCAACTGAAGAGCAAGTAGCCCAAGGGGCTCAGCCCGCTGAAACTCCCGCCGCCGAAGAAGAAACCGAAGCAGTCCCAGTTCCTGCTCCTGTCAAAAATGTTAAAGGCGCCCGCTGGTACGTCGTGCACACTTATTCCGGCCACGAAGCCAAAGTCGCCGCCACCCTAAAACAGCGTGTTGAATCACAAAAACTCCAAGACAAAGTATTGGATATCTTGGTTCCCACCCAGGAAAAAATAGAAATCAAAGAGGGCAAGAAAAATAAAGTCAAAGAAAAAATCTTTCCCGGTTATCTTCTAATCCGCATGGTTTTAGACGATAACACTTGGCTGGTTGTCCGCACTACTCCGGGCATTACCAGCTTTGTTGGTATGGGCAACCGCCCGACCCCGCTTCCGGATGAAGAAGTAGCCAGCATTCAGAAATTCATGTCCATGGAAGCGCCCAAATTCAAAGCTTCATTCTCCGTTAGCGAAGCCGTCAAAATTGTCGATGGCCCGTTTTCCGAATTTTTGGGAACCATTTCCGAAATCGATGACGAAAAAGGCAAACTCAAAGTACTGGTCAGTATTTTTGGCCGCGAAACTCCGGTCGAACTCGACTTTTTGCAAGTTGCGAAATTATAAATACCAAATACTAGATACAAGATACTAAATACTAAAATATGGCTAAGAAGATCAAAACTTTTATCAAATTAAATGTCCATGCTGGCGTCGCCACCGCCGCCCCGCCTGTGGGAACCGCCCTTGGTCCGCACGGCTTGCCGATCATGGATTTTGTCAAAGCCTTCAATGAAAAAACCAAAGACCAGCAGGGCAACATTTTGCCGGTCGTCATCACCGTTTACGAAGACCGCACTTTTTCTTTCATCGTCAAAAAACCACCGGTCGCCGAAATGATAAAAAAAGCTCTCAATCTAGAAAAAGCTTCCGCCACTCCGGGCAAAGCCATAGTTGCCAAATTAACCCGCGCCCAAGCCCAAAAGATTGCCGAAGATAAGATGGAAGATCTAAATACTAAAAATCTAGATGCGGCAATTAAAATTGTCCAAGGCACCGCCCGCTCAATGGGCGTGGAGGCAGTAGACTAACATGGGAACTACCAAGGTCAAGATTATCGATCTTTCTTCAGAACAGCCGGAAGTTAAGGCTTCGCAAAAACACGCCCAAAGCCTTGGCAGCGCCACTAAAATAAAGAAGGAAAAGGAGCCGGAAAAATCATCCAAACCCGAAAACGCTAATACCGTCATTGCGAGCGAAGCGAAGCAATCTGAACAAGAAGAGATTGCTTCGTCGCAAGCTCCTCGCAATGACGACAAACCAAAAACCAAAAAAGCCAAAGCCCCAAAGGCCCAAAAACACCACCTTGGCAAAAAATACAAAGAGGCCCTTGAGAAAATCGAGAAAGACAAGCTCTATCCAGTTGCCGAAGCTTTAGATCTTCTCACCAAAACTTCATACACCAAATTCGATCCGTCTGTCGAAATTCACCTTGGCTTGAGCATCAAATCTTTACGCGGCTCAGTCAATTTCCCCCACAGCGTCGGCCCAAAAAAAGAGAAAAAATATCTAGTTTTCGCTGAAAAAAAGATCGCGGATGTCAAAAATATCGTCTGGGCCGACACCGATACAATTGCCGATATTGAAAGCGGTAAATTAAAACCGAACCGCGATTTTTCAGCCGTTATTGCCAGTCCAAAGTTTATGCCGCTTTTGGCCAAAGTTGCCAAAATTTTGGGTCCGGCCGGCATGATGCCCAACCCCAAAAATGGAACCATTACCGAAAATCCGGCAAAAGCGATTGAAGAAAGTGCGGTTTCCGGAACTGAATATCGTACTGATCCAACCGCTCCAATAATTCACTCAAAAATTGGCAGGCTTTCCGAAAAACCCCAAAACCTGAAGGCAAATTTAAAAGCTCTGATTCTCGCTGTCGGCCCGACAAAAATTAAAAAGGCCACCCTTACTTCCACAATGAGTCCGGGAATAAAGATAGACGTATCAACCCTCTAGTAATAATTCTTTTGAGGTATTGACAAGGATCTTGCCACTTTGGTACCTTTTGCCTACAAATTTAGCCTGCATTCCCCTGCCAATTTCTTGCCCAAATTGGCGCCCAAAGGAAAGTGCAGTCAAAAGGTAATAACCTAAGAAAGGTGGTGAAAAATAAATGGACGACGACATGAAGACTAAAGACCCAGACAAAGACGGAGACGATGACGACGCAGAAGACAAGGAAGAAGACAAAAAAGAAGAGGCAGAGTAAAGAAAAGTTTTACTCCGTAAAATTGCAAGTTAACTAAAAAGCCCGCTGATAATTTTTGTCTTCGGGCTTTTTTTGTGGAAAAATTTGACAAATTACATCAAATAGTAAAAACTATAGACGATGACTGAATCAGAGGAACTAGTACCTCCAGAGGATGCTGCTTCTTACCTCTCAGAACGTCTCGATAGGCTTGGGATAAAAGATCAAAGTGCTAGAAATCTGGCAGTATTCGAAACATTGTTAAGCGAAGTCTTGCACCCAAAGGAATCTGAAGGCCTTACAACTGAACAGGCCATTGCGGCTTTATTCGACACTAATCCAGATCTGGCAGCGCCCCTTTTAACGGTCGGCAAAATACTTAAAGTAAAAATGGGTGAGTCACCTCAAACAGAAACCGGAGAAGCCGTTGAAAAATTTCTTAAATCACCTCAAGCACCACAGCCCGAGAAAGCGGCTAGAAAAACCCTGGGCGGAAGCAAAGCCCAGTAGCTCGTATTTCTTGACAACACAAGTCTTTAGCTGATATATTTCTCCAAGATCCAAAGACCGTAGGCGTGGCGAGTTAGTCGAGCCATTTAATTTACTACCTACGCAGGCGAAGAAAAACTTTCCTTACTTCTCCTGGCGCTTTGTACAAGCGCTTTTTATTTGGCCAAATAGCAACCCGTCATCCTGAACCGATTCGGTCTGAGCGGGTCGTCCATGAGACTCACGGTCGAAGACTCGTTTCAGGATCTAACTAAAAATGGATAAAAAAGCAAAATTATCTGCAAAAGATATCAAAATCGAAACCGTCCAGTCTCTCGGCGACAAAGTTTCGCGCGCCAAAACCATGGCGTTTGTCAACTACCAGGGTTTAACCGTCAACCAAATCTCAAACCTTCGCGAAAAAATAAAGAGCGCGGGCGGTGAAGTAATTGTCGCCAAAAATACTCTGATGAAAAAAGCTCTTGCCGGCCAAAAATTCCCGGATAGCGGGCAAAATCTAACCGGCCCGACAGCCACCGTATTTTCTTACGACGATGAAGTCTCCGCCGTAAAGCAAATCGCCGATTTTGCCAAAACCTTAGGCGGCATTCCCAAATTCAAGTTCGGTTTCTTCGGCCGCGATCTTTTAGACTCTTCCGCCATTGAAGCCCTTTCCAAAATCCCGTCCCGGGAAGAGCTCAAGGCCAAAATTGTCGGCGCACTCGCCTCCCCGCTCTATGGAATCGTTAATGTTCTTCAAGCAAACATTCGCAATTTAGCTAGTGTTCTGGATCAAATCGCTAAGAAAGGAGTGTGATAAATATGCAAGACGATCAAAATCAAACACAAACAGAAGAAGTCGCGCAAGAAGCTCCAGTCGAGGAAGCAAAAGTCGCAGAAGCTCCAAAAGAAGAGCCTAAGGCCGAAGAAAAGAAAGCAGAGCCCAAAGAAGAGAAAAAAGCCACAAAATCTGTTCCCAAAAAGCTCGAAGGCTTGATGTCCGACATCGAAAAGCTTTCCGTATTGGAGCTTTCCGAGTTAGTTCACGCGCTTGAAGAAAAATTTGGTGTTAGTGCCGCAGCAGGCGTTGCAGTAGCCGCAGCTCCGGCAGGAGGTGCTGCAGCAGGCGCAGGAGAAGGTGCCGACGAAGGCCAAACAACATTCAACGTTGTCTTAACCGATTCCGGAGCCAACAAAATTTCGGTTATCAAAGCCATTCGTGAACTCGTTCCGACTTTAGGACTTAAAGAAGCCAAAGACATCGCCGATGCTCCTCCGAAAAATATTTTGGAAGGTGCCAATAAGGAAAACGCCAACGAAGCAAAAACCAAGTTAGAGGCAGCGGGCGCTAAAGTGGAATTAAAATAAGGAATCAAAGATTCCTTGCGATAACTTCGCACTATATATTATTTACTAGTAAAACATATAGCGCTCCGTTATCTAAAATCAAATCACGGTTCATGGACATAGAAATCTACGTCTTGTGAACCGTGTTTTTTATTTTCGACTTCGCGAAAACCGTGGACTCTCAAGTCCGCGGATGAAGCGAAGAGAAAACATACTTTTGAGCTCGAAGGGCGAATACCGAGGGCTTTTAGCCCTCGGAAGTTTATCTTAATCTAACTCAAAACACCAGAAGAGTTGGCAAATAAAGTTGAAAGAGAAACAGGCTCCATACTTCTCTCTCTAATCCCGCTAATTATGTATGGCAGCGCATCGGCAACTCGGGGGCTAAAGTGCATAACCATTATTGAGCCCCATGGATTCCTTTGAGAATCTAATTGCCCAAGATAAAGACCAACTAACTGCTCTGCACTCCAACTTCTATCCGTATCGCCGGCAATGTTCCAAATTATATTGCGATCTCCTCGCTCTGCCGCCACCGCAATAGACCGATCGTTTCTGCTCCCATACGGCGGACGCAGATACGGCATTGTTACCGCCTTGCCAATTATATTGGCAAGCACGTATTCAGCCATGTCAATTTCGTAAGCAATCGTTTCATTGTCCCAACCAGCCAGGGCCTTGTGGCTATAAGTATGATTCCCAAGCTCAATTTTCTCCGAAGCGTATGCTCTTTTAATAAAATCGGGATTTCTCTCCGCCACTTTACCCAATATAAAAAATGTCGCGCCCGCTTTTTGGTCAACAAGCATATCTAAAATTTGATCCCGCCTCGCCCAGCCATCATCAAGCGTTAAAGCAACCATCGGTTTATCGACCGCAACCTTTTTAACGGGTACAAGAAGTTCATCACAAGACCAATTAGGCCGAACAGCAGTGGATTCTCCCGAAGAAAAAACCTCTCGAGCCATTCCTCGAGGATCAACGATGCCTCCAAAAGCAACGGCCGCTCCTAGTTTAAGAAACTTACGACGGCCCCAAATCCATTCAGCCATACGGACAAATCTAGCCCTATTTTCCCCAAAAATCAACTTTTACCCTCTTGACCCAAAATTTTTCAGATGATATACATGAGTACTTAAAGGAATTAGTTAGGTAATTAAATTTTCTTCTATTTACCGCGAACTTTTACCTTTACCTTCAAATGGCTTTAGGAGACGATTGGCCCGATTTGTTAACCGTAAAAGAAGTAGCAAAGATCTTGCGTGTTGCTCCACTTACCATCAAACGCTGGGGTAAGCGCGGCAAACTGCCCGCAATCCGCATCAACTCCCGCGGCGACCGCCGCTATAAAAAAGAAGCCGTTTTGTGGCTACTCGGTCAATCTTCCGGCAGTAATTTGGAAGCATGATCGATGTCGCCATCGACGCCGCCCGCCAAGCCGGACAACTTGCTCTAAAATATTTTAAATCCCAGCCAAAAGTTTTTTACAAACCAGATAATACTCCTGTAACTCGCGCCGACAAAAATGCCGAACAGCTCATCCGCAAAATTATCGCCAAAAAATTCCCAGACCATGGCATCATTGGTGAGGAATTTGAACCTACAAACCCGCAAGCGCGCTTTAAATGGATTATCGACCCCATAGACGGCACAAAGAACTTTATAAGAAAACTCCCCCTCTGGTGCACACTGCTTGCAGTTTTGGAAAACGATAAACCGATTATCGGAATTGCTTATTACCCTTATACTGACGAAATTTTTACCGCCCAAAAGGGCAAGGGGGCATACTTAAACGGCAAAAGGACTTATGTTTCAAAAATCAAAAACCTAAATCGTACCACAATTAATCACAATTCAATTTACGAAATAAGTAATATTATAAAAATGAAGAATTTTATGGAACTTTATAGCCAGGTGGAAAATCGCCGTAATCTTGGTTCTTTAGTCCATAATCAATTCCTAAAGGGAAATATTGACGTCAATATCATAGGAGGTGCCGATATCGAGGATTTCGCTGCCCCTGCTATTTTGACAGAAGAAGCAGGCGGCAAGTTTACAGATTTTTCCGGCAAGTTTTCCCTAACTTCTCATTGTGGAGTTTTCTCAAATGGCCTTTTGCACCAGCAGGTAATAAAACTCCTCAATTCTTAAACTTTTCCTCTCAAAATCTGATATTCTAGCTACAAATTAGATGTTAGGCAAAGAAGAAATTACTTCGTAGATTTTTAGTGGACCTTGCCCCATTCTACTTTAACGCCCTCTTTTTCGTATGGAGCCAGTGCCCCTTCGACAATCTTTTTTATCTCTGAAAGTCGTTTTTCGTTTGTCGCTTCTGCCCTCATCGTTAGTTGCGGTTGAGTATTTGAGGCCCGAATTACCGTCCATCCGTCTTGCCATTCAAGCCGCACTCCATCAATTGTAATAACATCTTCCCCCTTTTCCTTAAAATAGTTTTGCAGTTCCTCGACAATCTCAAATTTCCTATCATCCGGCGCAAACACTCTTGTTTGAGGAGTCGAAACATACTTTGGCAAACTATCAATTAATTCTTTTACGCTCTTTCCACTTTCAGAAACATATTCCAAAAACCTGCAAGCCGCGTAAAGCGCATCATCAAATCCATACCACCTGTCGGCAAAGAAAATATGGCCGCTTGTTTCGCCCGCCAGCTCGGCGTGGTCCCTCAAGAGTGCTTCCTCTATATAAGAATGCCCCACGCGAATTAGCTTAAACTTACCCCCATGATTGGTAACGTCATCTGTTGCACTTTTGGAACATTGAAGCTCAAATTCAATTAATTCTCCGGGTTTCTCTTTCAAAATCCTCCTGGCACAAAGCGCCGTAATCTGATCACCACGGATAATATTACCTTCACTATCAACAACACCCAGCCTGTCGACATCCCCGTCAAAGACCAGCCCGGCATCGTACTTACCGGCTTTAATTTTTTCAATAATTTGCGGATAAGCGCGCGGGTCAACCGGGTCCGGCGGATGATTTGGAAATTGGGGGTCGATATCGCAAAACAGCCTCTCTACTTTGGCACCAATTGCCTCCAAAACCACGGGCACGTACGGCCCGCCAGTTGCGTTCCCGCAATCAACTATGACGTTCAAGGGTTTAGCAAGTTTTACTTTTGAGACAATGTCGCTTTTATAATCATTAAAGATCTCCCTCTCGCTGACTTTCCCTTCACCTATTTCAAAATCCTCGGAGATCATCAAGTCCTTTAAATCCTGAAGGCCTTGTCCAAACATTGCCCCGTTGCCAAAACAAGGCTTAAATCCGTTATACTCCGGCGGGTTATGCGAAGCGGTAATTGCCACCGCCCCATTCTTCTTATAATATTTTCTGGACCAATAAAGCATCGGCGTCGTCACCATGCCGATTTTGATAACATCAACTCCGGTTGCTATTACTCCTTTTACGCACGCTTCGAAATATTTTGGGGAGCTTTCTCGTGCGTCGAAGCCGACTAACGTTTCGCTCGCGCCTTTTCTTTTTAAAAATGTTCCATAGGCCTTACCAAAAACCTCGGCAAACCCCTCGTTTAAATCCTCATCAACTATTCCCCGAATGTCGTAATCGCGAAAAATGGCCTCATTTACCTTCATGCTGACTAGTATATATATAAGGAATGATCCGACACAAGGGGCTGCTTGAGGTGGCTCAACTCATCTTTTCTTCTCTTAAAACTTCTGCCGCTTCGGCCGGGTCGACAATATTGACCGAAAGTCCGGTTCCAAGTTCAAACCCGGCGCGGTGGATAGTTCGGGGAATTATCCTTAAATACCAATTTTCTCCATGATGGATGTAAAAATTATACGCCGGTCCACTTTCAAACAAAACTTGCGGCACCCCCGGATGGAAATGGCACTGTCCTTCTTTCTCTTTTACCAGATGAGTAAGAAGTCTCCTCAAAGTCCTTTGCAAAATTTGTCCAAGGTCTAAAATCGCCTCGTCACTGATTTGTCCAAAAAATTCTCCGCCCTTCTTTGGCGCGATCCATGTTTCAAAAGGCCACTGCGAAAACTCCGGGCAAAAAACCCGAAAAGCATTATTATCTTCCACTATATTAATAACTGGTTCCAGCGCCAGCGAATCTATTTTAATTTGTTTGGGCACAACCACTAGTTGCGAATGAGGATGGGCAATGCTGGCTCCCGCATTCTCACCAACATTGTTAAAAATCATCACGTGGCCGTTTTTGCTATTGGCATTGTAACGCTCGCGGTAGGCACGAATTATCTTGGAAACGTGCTCAAGTGGAAGCTTATCAATATCATCAGTATCCGAAGGAGAATGAATTATTACTTCATGGAAATCCGTAATCGGGTATTTGTTCTTAATCACGCGTACTTCCCACCCCGGCTCGTACGCTTGCCCAGCGCCTATCCTAAAGACTTCTTCGCCGGGGATTCTTTCATTCCCGGGGCAAAAAACGCAAACTTTCTCACCTCCGCCGGCTGGCGGATTAGGCTCACCGGCCTCATGAGGACGTTTTAGACGGCCTTCGGCAATTACCACCCACCTATTTGTCGTTACATCTGGTACAAACTTAGCCATTAATTTCATTTTAGAGATTTAAAACACTTTAATCAACGTCTAAAATACAGGTTTGAGGCTATCGAAATAAGTGTACCTTACGACTACAAGTCTATTAATAACAAGCAGTGACTAACGAAAATCACTTTCAATAATAACAAAAAAGTTGAATAAAAGTATCTTGACATTTTTAATAAATTTTTCTATGGTTTTAGAAATGCAAAAATGCCGATCAATACATTAGAGAGTAAAATTTTTACTTACACAAATCAAGATCAAAAACCCACTAAAATAACAAAATTCTACAAACAACTTTCAATTAGATTTTCAGGGTAAAATTCACCAAAATTCCTTTCAAAAAAACTATAAATTTAGAGAAAATATTGTTGATTTTTCTTTAAAATCTACGTCCTTATTACCTGAAAATATTCAAGGAAAATTTATTTTTATAGGGTAGGTTTTGTAAAATCTAAATTTTTCCAAAATTGGAAAGTTTTAAAAAATCCAAAATTTCTTTAAAAATTGCACGATCACCAAAATTGCAAAAACCGGTAGCACTCTCATCCGCCAAATGCGACTTGGTTCATTGGCAAGCCGCCATAACCATTCCATTCCCAACTTTTGCACGGACCTTGGCGCCCTTATTTTCACTGCGGAAATATAATCAAACGCTCCCCCCACCCCTATCGCTACCCCAACATTTAGGTGTTTCATGTTCCTTTTGATCCAAAATTCTTGCTTACCCATACCGTATGCAACAAATAGTATATCTACGCGCTTTTTCCCCAAAATGGGCCCTTTTAGCCTCAAATCTGGGCCTATAGCATCGTCTCCGGACCCCACAAAAGCCACTTTTAAGCCGGGATTCTTCGCTTTTTGGCGCTTGGAAACCTCCTTTGCTACAGCCCCAAAACCACCCAAAAAGCCTACTGTAATAGGCCCTTTAGCCACTTTTGTACACACATTTTCTACCAAATCTACCCCCGTCACGCGACTTTGCACCTTTCCCCCCAAAATTAGCTTCGCCAAGACTACCCCTGCACCATCCGGCAAAGCTAGATCAGCACCTACCAAAATCTTAAAAAAGTCAGGGTCCCGGCGGGCGAACATCACAAACTCCGCATTGACTGTAACCACATAGTGATGGCCTTTAGTGTCTTTTGCTAAAGTTAGTATCCGGGAAATAGCCGTTTTTTCATTTATATCCCCTACTTTTACCCCCAAAACCTCGATTGTCGGTACGTTTTCCATAATTTTTAGCCTTTCTAAGGGCAGCTGGCGCCTCGCCGAAGCTAAATACTAATACAAGTATACGCCTTGAGCTTCAAAAATTCACCTTTTCTCCACTGCCAGCACCTTTGAAATGGCAAGAATCGTGGCTGAATGTTACCACAGCATAACCTTTTATTACTGTTTATTATACTTTGATATAAAAATCACACCGACTCACCCACCTTGTTAGCTTTTATCAAAACCCTAGCCTTACCGATTTCGTCAGCCTCGCAGTAGATGTTCATAATTTCGGGATTTAAAATCTACAACCCAATTTTGCTAAAAACAGCCGGCCCAAAGGTCTTCAAAATATTTTTGGGGTTAAAGAAGTACGATAAGTCGTCTTGCGTCCGCCAAAAACACGCAAGTGACGTCGAAGAATTAATTGTTACCTTGTTACGAGAAGTCTTTTCCAGGCATCAAGATTCTCCAAAGCCATGCCCGTTCCGTAAACCACCGCGTGCATCGGGTCTTCGGCCACATGGGCTGGCACATTAGTTTGGGAAGTAATAAGCCTATCCAGCGCTCTAAGCTGCGAAGTGCCGCCCGTTAAAACCATTCCCCGCTCGATGATATCCGAAGCCAACT
>Ga0209515_10002527_pt1 | contig 27978 bp, 21 predicted proteins | sample Subgroupgradi54m_FD_187454 | JGI IMG/M metagenome (GOLD analysis project Ga0209515, IMG submission 187454) | Subsurface groundwater microbial communities from S. Glens Falls, New York, USA - GMW60B uncontaminated upgradient, 5.4 m (SPAdes)... ... | reverse complement strand
CGCCGCCGCCGGAAGCATCGCCCTGCGTCTGGGCCTGCCGGCGGCAGGCATGTACATCGGAGCCGCGACCTGCGACGAGGAGGCCCATCGAGACGAGTTCCTCGGTTGCCTGGGCGCGGCGGCCGGTGGCTTCATGCTCGGCGGCATCGCCGCCATGGTCATCGACGACTTCGGCCTGGCCTGGAGCGACGCACCGACGAGCACGCGCGCGCCCGGCTACCAGCTCGGCCTGGCGCCGCGCAGCGGCGGCATGACGCTCTCCTTGGGCGGGGCGTTCTAGACGAAATCTACGGCAGGCGCTTGCCGGCGCGATCCCAGCGGATGCCGCGCGGGCCCGCGGTCGAGAACCACACCATGTTGACGCGTCCGCGCACGTCGCTGGCGGGCACGATCTTCCACGGCGCCGCGCCGCGACGGTTGTCCTGCGCGACCAGGATCTGCCCGGCCGCGAGCTGCCGCGGCTGCGCCGTGCTGGGGGCCTTGTCGCCCACGGGCGGCCCGACCACGCGCCACGTCCGTCCGCCCGCCTGCTCCTCGAACAGGGTGCACGGCCGGTCGACGAACTCGTGCTTGTCCTTGTCGACCTCGGCGAACTGGCAGGGCGTCTCGAGCGGCGCGCGCACGATCTCCTTGCCCGGGCCCAGCACGATGGCGCCGTCCTTCATCTCGAAGGTGGTCGGGCCGAGCGCGACCACGCGCCCGACGATCAGCTGGTCAGGCTTGTCGGGATCATCGACCGCCACCAGGTCGCCGAGGCGCGCCGGCCGCTCGTGCACCCTGCCGATGAAGGGCACGCGCAGCCCGTAGGCGACCTTGTCGACGACCACGTAGTCGCCCGTCTCCAGCGACGGGTACATGGTCGCGTCGACCAGGGTGACGCTCTCGACCACGTCGTGGCGCAGCTGGGTCATGACCGCCATGGTGCCGACGAACAGCAGCACCGCGAGCGCGACGATCTTGCCGGTCGGGTCGGGTGCGACCCCGCCGCCGCGCATGAACGCCGCCTGCGCCGAGGCAGGCAAGCGCAGGAGCAGCACCGTGGCCGCGGCCCACGGGCCGAAGGTCGGCACCAGCGCCATGGCCAGGAGCGGCGCGCCCGCCCAGATGAGCGCCCAGCCGCGCCGGCCCAGCACCAGCTGACCCGTGCCGGGCAGGACGGCCGAGAGCAGGATGGCCAGCACGCGGCGCTGGGTGCTCGGGTACCAGAACGAAAGTGACTCCTGCTGCATCTGGCTCTCTTACCACGCTACCAGCTTGGATCCATGACCCGGTCGTCGATCACCGCCAGACGTCTGCGGATGCCCTCTTCGACGGTGGCGAACTCGCCGATGCCGGTGATCTCGGCGAGCATGTGGGCGCAGCGCATGACGCGCGCCAGATAGGAGAACAGGTTGCCTTCCTCGTAGGCGAGCGAGTGCTTCTCGTCGAAGTCGAGGAAGTCGAGGTTCTCGTCCTCCATCTGCGCCCAGATCGACTTGGCGCGCTTGCCGCCGTGCAGCTCCTGGTGGGGCAAGATGGACAGGAACTCGGCGTGCACCACCTCGATGGGCGTCAGCTCGCGCGGGAACTGCTTCTCGTAGTCGGCCTCGACGTCTTCCCACGAGACCATGGGCTCCTCGCGGCGGCGCTCGCGCAGACGGTTGCGCATCCACTCGCGCTTCTTGTCCTCGTCCTTGCGCGTGATCAGCTTCCAGATGATGTCGTGGTCGACCAGGTACTCGCACAGCGAGCGCGCCAGGGTGTAGTCCATGTCGCGCGCCATGAGCGCGTAGTACACGAACGGCCCGTCGACGCCGCGCAGCTTGCGGATCATCTCGCCCTTGACCTGGTGGCCGTGCTCGTCGAGCACGCCGAGCGCGCGCAGGTTGGCGGTGACCTGGTCGAGCAGGGTCAGCTGCTGGCGGCGCTCGAACTCGGGCAGGAGCAGGTGCGCGATGACGGTGCGGATGTTGAGGTTCAGGTAGGGCGGCTGCTTCTCGACCTCGGCGGCGGGCGCGTGTGCCCCGGGATCGGCGAGGTCGGGCAGGCCGACCGCGAGCAGCATGTCGGCGGAGACCTTGGTGCGGCTGGTCAGCGGCGCGGGCGCGCCCTCGACCAGCTTCTGGTGCACCGTGGCGTCCCACGACACGTCGTTGTTCTTGCGCGCGGCGTCGATGGCCTTGGCGTAGACCGCCTTCCAGATCTTGGCCTCGTCGAAGGAGTAGCGGCCCTTCTGCGCGTCCTTGATCTCCTTGCGCGCCTCCTGCACGACCTCTTCCGGGGCGAGCGTGATGGCGATGCCCTCGTGGTCGAACTGCGGGCGCCCGGCGCGACCGGCCATCTGGTGGTACTCGGCCGAGTTGAGCACGCGCGGCTGGCCCTTGATGGCCTTCTTGAGCGACGGGAACATGACCCGCTTGGCGGGCAGGTTGAGGCCCGCGGCGATGGTCTCGGTGGAGACCACGAACTTGCACAGCCGCTCGAGGGTCAGCTTCTCGACCAGCTGCTTGTAGCGGGGCAGGATGCCCGCGTGGTGGATGCCGATGCCGTGCAGGAGCAGCCCGCGCAGCTCCTTGCCCACGCCGCGATCGAGCAGCACCGGGTCGCAGAGCGCCGCGATGCGGTCCTTCTCCTCGTCGGTGGTGAAGCGCGGGCAGCTCTTGATCAGGCGCGCGCGCTCGAAGCACATGTCGCGCGAGAAGGTGAAGATGATGGTCGGCGTGTCGCCCGCGGCGTGCAGCTCCTTGACCACCTCGATGAGGTACTTCTCGCGGTACTCGTGGTAGAGCGGCACCTTGCGGTCGTAGGACTTGACCAGCTCCATCTCGACCCGGCGCACCGAGTAGACCCAGGCGCAGAACTGCTCGGGATGGCCAACGGTGGCGGAGAGCATGACCAGCTGCGTGCGCGGATCGAGCCCGATGATCGACTGCTCCCACACGTAGCCGCGCTCGGGATCGTTGAAGTAGTGACCCTCGTCCATGACCACGATGTCGGCGGGACGGGTGATCCGGTCGCCGTAGACGCGGTTCCACAGGATCTCGGCCACCACGACCTGCAGCGGCGCGTCGGGGTTGACCTTGTAGTCACCCGTGGCGAAGCCGACCTTGTCGGCGCCGAAGTCGTCGCACAGCTCGCGGTACTTCTCCTCGGTGAGCGCGCGCAGCGGCGTGGTGTAGACCGCGGTCTGGCCCGTCTGCAGCGCCCTCCACAGCCCGGCCTTGGCCATGAGCGTCTTGCCCGTGCCTGTGGGCACGGTGACCAGCACGCTGCGGCCCTTGAAGATGTGCTCGAAGGCCTGCTCCTGCACCGGGTAGGGCTCGATGCCCTTGGAGAGGAGGAAGCGCTCGTAGAAGGCGAGCTCGATGTCGGCGGGGGAGGGCGTCGTCACTTCGGCGTGGTCGCTTTCTTTTTCGCGGCTGGCGCCTTCTGTACCACGTGCAGGCGAGTGGCGGCCATCGCCGGGCCACGCTACCTTCCGGCCCTGGGACCCATCTCATTTCGCTGACCTTGCCGACCAAGCTACGCATTCTCGACTCCATCGCCGACGTGCCCGAGGCCGAATGGGATTCGCTCGTCACCCATGACGCCGAGGCCAACGCGTTCGTGCGCTGGGCCTTCCTCGAGGCGCTCGAGCACTCCGGATGCGCGACGACACGGACGGGCTGGAAGCCGCGCCACCTGACCCTGTGGCAGGGCGCGCGCCTGGTCGCCGCGGCGCCCGCCTACGCCCGCGCCGACTCCGACGGCGACTTCAGCCGCGACTGGCACTGGGCCGAGTTCGCCATGCGCGCCGGCTTCCGCTACTACCCCAAGCTGCTCATCACGGTGCCGTTCACTCCCGTCTCGGGCCGCCGCTTCCTGGTCGCGCCCGGGCTGGCGCGCGCGCCGCACGTGCGCGCGCTCGCCGATGCCGCGCGCGAGCTGGCCCGTGAGGACAAGCTGTCGTCAGTGCACGTGCTGTTCCCGGCCGCCGACGAGATGCCCGAGCTGGAAGCGGCCGGCCTGGCACCCCGGCAGTCGTACCAGTTCCACTGGCACAACCGCGGCTACGCCACCTACGACGACTGGCTCGCGGGTGCGCTCGACTCCAAGCGCCGTCACCAGGCGCGCCGCGAGCGCGCCGCGGCGGCGACGCAGGGCATCGTTCTGCGCACGGTTCGCGGCGAGGAGCTGGCGGCAGACGCAGGTGCGTGGGCGCGCATCGCGCACGACTTCCACCGCTCGACGGTGGACAAGCTCATGTGGGGCCGACCCTGGCTCAACCTCGCGTTCTACCAGCGGGTTTTCACGCGCATGCCGGGTCCCATGGAGGTCGTCGAGGCGCGCCGCGACGGGCATTTCGTGGCCGGCGCGTTCAACGTCGCGTCGCCCACGCGGCTTTACGGCCGCTACTGGGGTTGCCACGAGGATCACCCGTTCCTACACTTCCACGTCTGTCTTTACCACTCCATCGACGACTGCATCGCACGCGGGCTGCAGGTGTTCGAGGGCGGCGCGGGAGGGGAGCACAAGATGTCGCGGGGTTTCGAGCCGAGCGAGACGTTCAGCGCGCACGCATTCACTGACTCCCGACTCGATCGTGCGATCCGCGACCACCTGGCCAAGGAGATCGAGCACCGCGCGGCCGAGCTGGCGGCCTGGCGAGCGCAGCATCAAAATCGGGGCGCGAAGCGCTAGGATAGCGACATCTCATGAGAGGCGCGTAGCAAATGGCTGGCCCCAAGAAGCAGGGCGATACCAACGTCATCGTCGAGAAAGAGACGAAGACCAAGACGAAGCTCAAGAGGCCCAAGCTGTTCAAGGTCCTCTTGCACAACGACGACTACACCACGATGGAGTTCGTGGTCGCGATTTTGATAACGATCTTCAACAAGTCGGAGTCCGAGGCGACGGCGATCATGCTTCACATCCACCGCACCGGAATGGGCGTCGCGGGGGTGTTCACGTACGAGATCGCGGAGGCCAAGGTGAACGAGACCATGCAGGCGGCGGAAGAAGCGGAGTACCCGCTTCTCTGCACGCTCGAGCCCGACGACATGGATGACCCCGACGGGGGTTCCGGGGACGGGCCGGAAGGACCGAAGGACAAATGACGCTCGCGAAGGAGCTGGAGAACACCCTGAACCTTGCCATCGCCGAGGCTCGCCGGCGGCGGCACGAGTTCGTGACCCTGGAGCACCTGCTCCTGGCGCTGTGCGCCGATCCGATCGCCGCGCGCATCCTGCGCTCGGTCGGTTGTGATCTGGGCAAGCTGGCGTCGTCGCTGGAGAAATTCCTCGGCGACCTGCCCACGCTGAGCGAGGGCGACAAGAGCGACCCCAAGCAGACGCCCGCCTTCTGGCGCGTCCTGCAGCGTGCCGCCATGCACGTGCAGAGTTCGGGTAGAGAAGAGATCGACGGCGGGAATGTGCTGGTGGCCCTCTTCCGCGAGGGCGACTCGCAGGCGCTCTACCTGCTCGGCGAGCAGGGCGTGTCGCGTCTGGACGTACTGCGCTTCATCAGCCACGGCGTCGGCAAGGACGGCAGCGATGGCGCCAAGCGCCGGCATGCGCTCGAGTCCGACGACGACGAGGTCGCCGGCGGCGGCGGCGAGGACGGCGAGGAAGAGAACCCGCTCGAGGCCTTCACCGTCAACCTGTCGGACAAGGCCGCACGTGGTGGTATCGATCCTCTGATCGGGCGCAAGAACGAGCTCGAGCGCATGGTCCAGGTGCTGTGCCGGCGGCGCAAGAACAACCCCGTGCTGGTGGGTGACCCGGGAGTGGGCAAGACCGCCATCGTCGAGGGCCTGGCCCTGGCGGTGCACGAGAAGACCGTCCCCTCCGTGCTCGAAGGCGCCACGATCTACTCGCTCGACATGGGCGCGGTGCTCGCGGGCACCAAGTTCCGCGGCGAGTTCGAGCAGCGCCTGAAGGCGGTCATCAAGGCCATCCAGACCGACCCCAAGGCCATCCTGTTCATCGACGAGATCCACACCATCGTGGGCGCGGGCGCCACCTCGGGCGGCTCGATGGACGCGTCCAATCTGCTCAAGCCGGCGCTGGCGGGGGGCGAGTTGCGCTGCATCGGCTCGACCACGTTCGCCGAGTACAAGTCGTCGTTCGAGCGTGACCGCGCGCTGGCGCGCCGCTTCCAGAAGATCGAGATCCTCGAGCCGTCCGTCGAGGAGAGCATCCTGATCCTGAAGGGCCTGCGCGCCCGCTACGAGGAGCACCACGAGGTCAAGTACCTCGACGACGGGCTCGAGGCGGCGGCCAAGCTGGCCGCGCGCTACATCACCGATCGCTACCTGCCCGACAAGGCCATCGACGTCATGGACGAGGCGGGCGCGGCCAACCGGCTGCGCGACGGCGCCACGCGCAAGAAGGAGCTCGGCGTCGAGGACGTCGAGACCGTGGTGGCCAAGATCGCGCGCATCCCCGAGAAGAGCGTGTCGGTCAACGACCGCGAATCACTGGGGCAGCTCGAACCGGAGCTGAAGAAGGTCATCTACGGGCAGGACACCGCGGTGGAGGCGCTGGCCAGCGCCATCAAGCTGTCGCGCGCGGGCCTGGGCTCGCTCGACAAGCCCATCGGCTCGTTCCTGTTCTCCGGCCCGACCGGCGTGGGCAAGACCGAGCTGGCGCGCCAGCTGGCCCGCATCCTGGGCGTCGAGCTGCTCCGCTTCGACATGTCGGAGTACATGGAGAAGCACACCGTGTCGCGCCTGATCGGCGCGCCGCCCGGCTACGTCGGCTTCGACCAGGGCGGCCTGCTGACCGACGCGGTGCGCAAGACGCCCTACGCGGTGCTGGTGCTGGACGAGATCGAGAAGGCGCATCCCGACATCTTCAACATCCTGCTCCAGGTCATGGACCACGCGACCCTGACCGACAACAACGGCCGCAAGGCCGACTTCCGCCACGTCATCGTGGTCATGACCACCAACGCAGGCGCGCGCGACATCTCGTCCAAGTCGCCCGGCTTCGTCATGAAGGCGACCGCGCCGACCACGCGCGAGGTCTCCAAGGGCGCCATCGAGCGCACCTTCAGCCCCGAGTTCCGCAACCGCATCGACGCCTGGATCGTCTTCGACCCGCTGGGCATGGACACCATCCTCAAGGTCGTCGACAAGAACATCGTCGAGCTGCGGGCGCAGCTGTTGGAGAAGAACGTCCAGCTCGAGCTCACCGAGGAGGCGCGCCGCTGGCTCGCCGAGCGCGGCTTCGACCCCATCTTCGGCGCCCGCCCCATGGCCCGCCTGGTGCAGAACGAGATCAAGAAGCCGCTCGCCGAGCTGGTCCTCTTCGGCCGCCTGTCCAACGCCTCGGGCGGAACGGTCCGCGTGGTGGTCGAGGGCGGCAAGCTCAAGCTGGAGTAGGGCGGCGGCGTGTCGGCTTTCGACCCCGATGTGACCTGGCAGCATCACAAAACACCTGTGATCGCATGACGCTTGCACGTGTTGCCGGTCCCGTGGGATACGCTGGCTCATGCAGGTTTTTTCCAGCTCGAGCTGGCTTTTTTCCGTCTCGGTAGGCGTCATCGCCGCGCTGGCAGGTTGCCAGGATTCGGTCGCGACTCCGGAGATCACCCCGGTATCCGCTGCGTCCGCACCGGTCGTGAATGGTCAGAAGGACACCGCCGATCCGGCGGTCGTACTGGTCATGGGCCCGAACTTCCTGTGCACCGGTTCCTTGGTCTCGAAGACCGTGGTCCTCACCGCGCGGCACTGCGTTCGAGACGAGGACACAGGTGCGCTCGTGCCGCAGGGCGGTCACAAGATCAGCTTCGGCAGCGGATGGGATGGCCCTGGCAAGATCGTGGCTACGACGGGGTATGCGTTCATGCCCGGAGCCCTCAGGGACTTCTCGACCGATCTTGCCGTCATCTTCATGGCCGAGCCGGCGCCCGATGGGATTGCTCCTCTGCCTGTCAATGCGGTCGATCTCTCGCAGCATCTGGCCGAGCCGATGCGTCTTGTGGGCTACGGCATCACCAGCTCGAGCTCCAACGACGCCGGCGTCAAGCGCGTCGGTACCACGGTGCTGAGCCGGGTCGATCCAACGCTCATGTACCATGTACTGCAGCCCAGTGGCACCTGCGAGGGCGACTCCGGTGGCCCGCAGTTCATGACCATCGACGGGGTGGAGTTCATCGCCGGTGTCACGTCGTTCGGGCAGCAGAACTGCAGCGCCGGAGAACATGGCGCGGTCCGTCCCGACGCCTTCCTGGACTGGCTCGGCCAGCACTTCGACACGCAGTTCGACAAGGTCCCGCCCACGGTGACCATTACCTCACCTGGCGACACCACGAGTGTGGCCCCTGGTTTCACGGTGAAGGTTGATGCGGCCGACGATCGTAAGGTTCATCGCGTCGTGCTGAACATCGATGGGACCTATGTGACCAGCGACCTCGCCCCGCCCTACGAGTTGGCCCCACCTGCCAACCTGGTCACGGGCAGTCATACGATCGAGGTCGTGGCCTTCGACGACTACGAGAACGCCGGTCGCGCCAGCGTGACTGTGACACTCGCGCCAGGCTGCGCCTCGAACGACGAATGCGGCGACGGCAAGGAATGCGCCTCGGGCGTGTGCGTGGGTGCGCTCGGCTCGACCTGCCGGTCAGCCGGCGACTGCGGCAGCGGCCAGTGCTTCCACGCCGCCAACGATTCGTTCTGCACCCAGGATTGCGCCAGCGACGACCAGTGCCCGAGTGGTTTCTCCTGCACCAAGCCCGAGCTCACGCCCGTGACCAAGTGCCTGGCCTCCGGTAGCGGTGGCTGCGCCATCGCCGCGCCGGGCGCGCCCTCGCGGCACGCGCCGCTCGTCGCGCCGCTCCTGTGGATCGGGCTGCTCGTCCTCGTGCGTCGCCGCCGGGGTTAGCCCTTCGCGAACGGTAGGCCCCGCGCTACGACGCGGCGGGGTTGGTCACGCGGCCCACGAAGATGATCGTCCCGGTCACGCGATCGCGCAGGAAGAACAGGAAGGGACGATCCACGGTCACGTTCTCCTCGATCAGCGCGCCGTCGCCCTCGATGACGACGTCGGTGGCCGCGGCGGCTTCGGTGCCGTCCTCGTCGACCTTGATGAAGGCCTTGTGGAGGACTGCCTTGACGTACAGGGGTTCGGTGTCGTTGATACCGGACAGGTCGGCCTTGAGCGGATCGAAGGCACTGGTCATGCCGAGCGCGGCGAGCAACTCGGGCAGGTCGAGCGAGTGCTCGATCTGGAACCTGGGCACGGAGATCTCGAGGCCCGCCGGTTCCAGGCCGGCGAGCATCGTGTCGAGCTTCTCGCCGGTGAGGCTGGCCTCGATCTCGGCGAAGCGGCCCGCATCGGGCACGAGCAGGGTCATGGCGACCTGGTCGCCGACGTAGGGGAGCTCGGCCAGCACGTAGCCGTCTCCGGCCGCGTAGGCGCCGTCCTCGTCGTGCTTGTGCATCATGGGCACGCTCACGTCGGCGCCGACGAGCGGATGGAAGGTGGCGGCGTGCGTGGCGTCGTGGTCGAACACCTTCTTCCACGAGGCGTAGAAGTAGACCGCGTTGGTGAGCACGAGGCGCGAGTTCTCGTCCGGGAGGCCTTCGGGCAGGAGGTCCTTGATGCGGCCGTTGGTCTGCTCGGCAACCCACGCGTTGATGGCGACGCGCGCCGCCGGGGCGTCCTTGCTGAAGTCGAAGAGCGAGAGGCCCGCGTCGTAGCTGGTCGCCAGGGTGTCGAGGAACGCGGGCAGGACCTCGAAGCCAGTCTGGCCCCAGATGCGGTTGACCACGCGCAGCGCGAATGGCTTGCCTCCGTGGTCGCCCGGATCGGCGTCGGCACGCGACGACAGCTCGAGGTCGAGCCAGTTCATGGCCGGATGCAGGCGATCCTGCGGCAGCGTGTAGCCGAGCGCCGTGGCCATCTGCGTCTCGGTGTCGCCGCGCGCGCCCGCGTACAGCATGGTGAGCGCGGTCGAGATGGAGAGCGGGGAGTAGATGAGGTTGCCCTCCTGCGTGGCGAGCTCGTGGTGCAGCCTGATCGCGAAGTGATTACCGCCGGCGACGAGCGCGGCGCGGTCCTCGCTGCTGACCTGCGGTGCCCTGTCACGCGCCTTGCTGGAGCGGACCTCCTGCCCGGGCGGCGAAGCGTCGTTACCTCCGCAGGCAGCGAGGGTCAATGGAAGGGAGAGCGCGAGCGCGAGAGATCGTGAGCCAGGTGTCATGCATGACCTCGAAGTCGAATGGGTTTGTAACGCCCATCCGTGCAGGAAGGACGCCAGTTCGATTCGCCAGTCGTGCCGTGAGCTTACGCCAGCAGACCCTCGGGAATCCGAGGGCCTGCGCGGTGCGAGTCGCGGGAAACATCCCGGTTGTGACGGTGGGCACTCCGCAGCGACGGCGGAGTCGGACGCTAGAGCGGGGCGGCGGGCTTGTCCGCGATCTCGACCGCCGGGGTGGCGCCGAAGATCAACCGGCCGAGCCAGCGCATGGGGCGCGAATGGGTGGCGCCTTCCACGAGGCTGTAGACCACCGGCACGACCACGAGCGTGAGCAGGGTCGAGGTGATGAGGCCACCGATGACCGTCACGGCCATGGGCGAACGCTGCTCGCCACCCTCGCCCAGGGCGAGCGCGACCGGCAGCATGCCGAAGATCATGGCCGCCGTGGTCATGAGGATGGGACGCAGACGCACCGGGCCCGCGGTCATGAGCGCGTCCTTGACCGTCTTGCCCTTGGCCAGCTCGTGATTGGCATAGTCGACCAGCAAAATGGCATTCTTGACGACCAGACCCATGAGCATGATCACGCCGATCATGGAGAAGATGTTGAGCGTCTTGCCGGTGATGTACAGGCCGCCGAAGGCGCCGACCACGGCCATGGGCAGGGACAGCATGATGGTCAGCGGATGCACGAAGCTGTCGAACTGCGCGGCGAGGATCATGTAGACGAGCAGGATGGCGAGCACGAGCGCCACCAGCATGTAGCCGAAGGACTCGGTCATCACCTGGCTCATGCCCGCCTGGTCGGTGGTCAGCGACGTGGGCACCACCTTGGCCGCGGTCTCCTTGACGATCCTGGTCGCGTCGCCGAGCGGCACGCCCTCCAGGTTGGCGTAGATGGTCACCTGGCGCTGGCGCGCCTGCCGGTCGATCTGGCTGGGTCCCTCGCTGGGCGTCACCTTGACCACGTTGGCCAGGTCGACCAGCTGCCCGGTCTTGGAGCGCACCTTGAGGTTCTGCAGCCCGGCCAGACCGTTCTTCTCCTTGTCGGGCAGGCTGACCGTGACGTCGAAGACGTCCAGGCCTTCCTTGAGCTCGGTCACCTTGTCGCCCGCGACCAGCGCGCGCACCGTGGTGGCGATGGCGGCGGTCGGGATGTCGAGCGCTGCCGCACGCTCACGGTCGGGATCGATGGACAGCTCGGGCTTGCCGGTACGGTAGCTGGTGTCGACGTCGACGAAGCCCTTCTTGGTCTTCAGCTCCTTGACCATGGCGTTGGCGGCCGCGACGATGGCCTCGGGATCCTTGCCGCGGATGTTGAACTGCACCGGCTGCGACTTGAAGCCGCCGCCGCCGACCATGTTGATCTCCTGCACCGCGATGACCGCGTCCTTCGAGCCCTTGTAGCGCTCGCGCACCCACGCCATGGCCTGCTGCTGCCGGAACGTGCGCTCCTTGCGGGGCTTGAGGTTGACCCGGATGCTGCCCAGGTTGACCTGGCCCTGCGCGCCCGAGCCGATGGTCACGAAGGTCATCGAGACGTCGGGCAGGGAGGCGCGGATGTCGTTGGCGATGGCCTCGACGTATTCGGTCGAGGTCTTGAGCGACGTGCCCGTGGGCAGCTCGACCGTGACCTCGAACTCGGCGCGGTCCTCGGGCGGGAGGAACTCGGTCTTGACCTGCCCGACCAGGGCGCACGACGCCACCAGCGCGCCGAACGCCAGGCCCAGGGTGATGGCGCGATGGCGCAGCGCGGCGGCGAGCAGGCGCTTGTACACGTTCTCGATGCCGTCGAGGAAGCCCTCGATGAGGCGGACCATGAAGTTGGGCCGCTTGCCCACCGTCACCGCCGCGTGCGACGCGTCGGCGGGGTTGTGGCGGTACGGGTCACCCGGGCTGTCGCCGCCGCTGCCATGACCACCGGCGGGCGCGCTGTGCGCGCGCAGGAACAGCGACGACAGCATGGGCGTCAGGGTGAACGCGACCAAGAGCGACACCAGCACGGCGAAGCTGACGGTCAGGCCGAACTGGAAGAAGAAGCGGCCGATGATGCCCTTCATCACGGCCACGGGCACGAACACCGCGACGATGGAGAAGGTGGTCGCCAGCACGGCCAGGCCGATCTCGGCGGTGGCGTCGCGCGCCGCCTGCATGGGCGGTTTGCCCATCTCGAGATGACGATAGATGTTCTCGATCACGACAATGGCATCGTCGATGAGAATGCCAATCGACAATGACAGGGCCAGCATCGTCATGTTGTTGAAGGTGAAGCCCATGTAGTTGATGAACGCGAAGGTCGCGATCACCGCCGTGGGCAGGGCCACCGCGCTGATGATGGTGGCGCGGAAGTCGTGCAGGAAGAACAGGATGATGACGATGGCCAGCACGGCGCCGAACAGCAGGTCGAACTGCACGTCCTCGATGGAGTGCTCGATGTAGGGCGCGGTGTCGGAAGGCACCGACAGCTTGGCGCCGGTGCGCTCGACCTGCTCGCGCATGGCCTCGAGCTCGACGTGCACCTGCTTGGACACGGCCACGCTGTTGGCGCCGGTCTGCTTCTTGACCACCAGCGCGAGCGCGCGCTTGCCGTTGGTCGACGAGTACGAGCGCGCCTCCTCGGCGCCATCGACCACGTCGGCGACGTCGCGCACGCGCACGATGGCGCCGCCGAAGTTGCCGATGACCAGATCGCGAATCTCCTGCACCGAGCGCACTTCGCCCTTGGTCTTGACGGAGAACTCGCGCTGGCCCGACTCGATGCGTCCGGCAGGCAGCTCGAGGTTCTGCGCCTGCAGCGCGCCCGAGACGTCCTGCACGGTCAGGCCATGACCGGCGAGATCGATGGCCCGGATGAGCACCTGGATCTGCCGGTCGCGTCCGCCCACCAGCTCGACCGAGCCGACGCCCTTGATGCGCTGGATGCGCTCCTTGACCACGTCGTCAGCGACGTCGGTCAGGGTGCGAATGGGCAGGTCGCCCGACAGCGCCACCGACATGATGGGCGCGGCGCCGACGTCGAACTTCTGGATCTGCGGCGGATCGATGCCCTGGGGCAGCTGGCCCGCGATGGCCGACACCTTGTCGCGGATGTCCTGCATGGCGCGGTCGGAGGAGACCTCGAGGTCGAACTCGATGATCACCTGCGTGACCGACTCGAGGTTGACCGAGCGCAGGGTCTTGATGCCGCTCATGGTGTTGAGCGTCTCTTCGATGGGATCGGCGACCTTCGACTCCATGGTCGCCGGATCGGCGCCCGGGTAGACCACGGTCACGGTGACGACGGGGAACTCGACGTTGGGGAAGAGGTCCACGCCGATGCGCGGGTAGGCCACGACGCCGAACACCACCAGCGCGCCGACCAGCATGACGGCGAAGACGGGGCGCTTGATGGAGATGTCTGCGAGCCTCACGGCAACATCTCCACGTCAGCGAGCATGCCCGGCTTGAGCGTCCCGTCCGGGTTGGCAATGTGCGCGAAGACCTCGACCGTGCGCGAGCTCGGGTCGATGGCCGAGCTGACGCGGACGATCTCGGCGTCGCGGCTGAGGTTCTGCGCCGCGAACGACGCGCGCAGCTTCTTGCCCACCTTGAGCTCGGCGAGCGCCTTCTCGGGCATGCGGAAGCGCAGCTCGAGCGTCGACTGGTCCTGCACGACCACGACCACCGTGGGCGGCATCATGGTGGCGGTCTCGCCCTCGCTGAGCAGCTTCTGCGTGACCACGCCATTCATGGGCGAGCGCACGGTCGCGTCGGCGAGCGCCTGGCTGGCCTGCGACACGCCCACCTGCGCCTGCTCGAGCTGCACCTTGGCGATGGCGAGCCCGCGCTGGGCCTGCTCGAGCTGCACCTGGTTGGTCGCCTTGCCCTCGAAGAGCGTCTTCATGCGCTCGTACTCGACCTCGGCCGAGCGCAGGTTGACGTTGGCGGCCTTGAGGCCGGCGAGCGCCTGCTCGCGCTGCAGCGCGATCACGTGCGCGTCGAGCTGGAAGAGCGGCTCGCCCTTCTTCACCGCCTGGCCCTCGGCGACGAAGATCTTCGTCACCACGCCCGACATCTTGGGCCCGATCTTGGCCTCGTCGAGCGGGAAGGTCGAGCCGGTGGTGCGGTCGGAGCCCTTCTGCTCGGTGGGCAGGGGCGCGTTCTTGTCGATCTCGGGCAGCTTGGCCGCCGGCGGCGAGCCCACACCGGTGGCCGGGGGCAGGCCGCCATTCTCCTTGGACTCGGCCTTCTTGCAGGCCGGCACGGCGGCCAGGACGAGGATGAGAGCGATGGAATGCTTGCGCGACGTCATGACCTACCTCGACTCGCCGCCAGCGGCGGCTCCCGTAGCGGTGAATCCGGCGAGCGGCTGCTCACCAATGGCGTGCGCCAGCTGCACCAGCGCAATTGCATACTCGTAACGATGGTTGACGACCGCCAGGCGCGCGCGCGCCACGTCGGTCTCGGCGTCGAGCACGTCGAGCGTGGTCGCGCTGCCGTTCTGGAAGCGCACGCTCTGGATGCGGTACGCCTCCTCGGCGGTGGCCAGGCCCTGCTGGGCCACGGCGAACTGCTTGTACGAGGTCTGGGCGCTGCGCAGCTTGCCGCGCACGTCCATGGCCACGCTGTCCTTGGTGCGATTCGCCGTCATGCGCGCCTGCGCGGCGCGGCCGCGGACCTCGCGCATGTCGTCGCCGCGCTTGCCCCAGTCCCAGATGTCCCACTTGAAGGTCACGCCCACGAAGGCGGCGTCTGGACTGGGTGCGAACGAACCCTGTCCCTCCGAGTGCTGGTACTGCGCGATGGCCATGACGTTGGGGTAGTAGTCGGAACGCTTCACCAGCACCGCGCCCTCGGCCTGGTCGGCCTGCAGCGACGCGGTCTTGAGCTCGGGCCGCTTCTGCGCCGCGACGGTCATCGCGCCCTGCTCGTTCCAGGGCGGCGGCGGCAGCGCCGCGGGCAGATCGTCGACGGTCTCGATGCTGGCGCCGGAGGGCAGGCCGAGCATGAACGCGAGCGCGTCGAGCGCCTGGGCGAAGCCATCCTGCGCGGCCAGCACCTGCTGCGCCGCCTGCGAGCGCGCCGAGTCGATGCGCATGAGGTCGACCTTGGCCAGCACGCCGCCGGCCTCGAGCGCCTTGGCGCGCGCGGCCTGCGCGTCGAGCTGGGTGACCGTCTGCGCGGCGATCTCGACGCCGGCGCGCGCCTGCATGGCGCGCAAGTAGGTCTCGGCGGTGCGGGCTGCGATGTCCAGCTTGGCGCCGCTGAGCTGCGCGCGGGCCAGATCGACGCCCTTCTGCTCGACCTTGATCAGCTTGCCGACCACGGCCAGACCGGAGAGAGGCTGCGCCAGTGTCACCGAGACCGAGCTGGTCACCTGCTCGCGCGCGGTGATGGTCTGGGGACCGAAGGTGATCTCGGTCTTCTCGTTCCACACGTTCAGGCTCGCGTCCACCGACAGCTTGGGCAGACGCAGCGCACGCGCCGAGTCGACGCGCGCGCCGGCCACGTCGACCGAGCGCGCCGCGACGGCCAGATCGGGGTTGTCGGAGACCGCGGCGTCCACGGCCTGCGCCAGCGTCAGCTTCTTCGCTGACGTATCGGCAGCGCGGCCGACGGCGGCACCGGCAACCAGGAGGGCCGCCAGCGCGGCCAGTGATACCAGACGTTTCATCAGCGTACAGCTCCCTTGCAGAACAGGTCGAAGATGAGCGATGCGCGCGCGCCCAGGGGCGTGCGCGGTTTGGACAGCAGCCAGGCGTGGATGAATCCATTGGTCACGCCCGCCAGGTGCGTGGCCAGGTCGGCGGGCGCCACGTCCTTGCGCAACGCACCCGCCTTCTGCGCCTCGGCGCACAGGGCTTCCATGATCTTGAGGTGCTCGAGGTAGTTGGCCAGCGCGGCCTCGCCGTGCACGTGCTTCATCTCCCACTCGGCGGTCGAGCGCATGGCCAGGTGCATCTGGAACTGGTCGGCGTGGCCCTCGATGTGCTGCAGGACCCATTCGATGGTGCGGCGCAGCCGATCGATGGCCGGGCCGGGCGCGGCGGCGATGGCGCGCGCCTCGACCAGGGCTTCCTGGCCGCGCAGCTCGCAGATCGACTGGTAGATGGCGTCCTTGCTGTCGAAGTAGTTGTAGAGGGTGCCGGCGGCCATGCCGGCCTCGCGCGCGATCTCGGCCACCTTGGTCTCGGTGAAGCCGCGGCGCGCGAACACGCGCTCGGCGGCCTCCAGGATGGCGACGCGGAAGACGTCGCGCGCCTGTCCGCGCGCCTGCTCGCGCAGACGCGGCAGGCGGACCCGCTTGCCGGGGCGCGGGCTGGCGGCCGCGGGACGCTTCTTGCTGGAAGGCATACTAACGGGTCTCCTCGCACGAATGGATGCTCGCGGCCATGAACGACGGTTCATGTAAATGAAGCATTCGTTCACGTCAAGCAGGAAGACGGGGGTACGCCTGCTCGCGCAGACGCAGCGCGCGGGCATTTCCTGGGCATTTGCGGCCGGTTAGATGCGGGAGAGGGCGGAAGCGATTTCGGCGGCCACATGCGCGTTGTGCATGGCCAGGGCGCGGTTGGCGCGCACCGAGGCGCCGCCCGTGACCGTGGACAGCTGGGCCAGCAGGAAGGGCGTGAGCGCCTTGCCACGCACGCCCGCGGCCTGCGCCGCGGCCAGCGCGGCCTCGATGGCGGCCTCGATGGTGGGGCGATCGAGCGCGTCGGCGGGCGGGATGGGGTTGGCCACCAGCACGCCGCCCTGGCCGAGCGCCCAGCGCGCCTGCAGCACGCGCGCGGTGGCCTCGGGGCCGTCGACGCGGTGCTCGAGCAGGATGCCCGACTCGCGCGTGTAGAACGCAGGCAGCTCGCTCGTGCCATAGCCCAGCACCAAAACGCCAAGTGTCTCCAGGGCTTCGGCCGTACGTGGCAGGTCGAGGATGGCCTTGGCGCCGGCCGAGACCACGGCCACCGGCTCGCGCGCCATGACGGTCAGGTCGCTCGACACGTCGGCGGCGTCGCCGCGGTGCACGCCGCCGATGCCGCCGGTGGCGAAGACGCGGATGCCGGCGCGCGCCGCCAGCGTGCACGTGGCCGACACCGTGGTGGCCGCGCTGGCGCCGCGCGCGATGGCCACGGCCAGGTCAGCGGCACCCGCCTTGGCCAGGGCACGTCCGTCGCGCGCGACGCGCTCGAGCTGGCGCGGCGACAGGCCCACGCAGGCGACGCCGTCGAGCACCGCGATGGTCGCCGGCACCGCTCCGCCGCGGCGGACCTCGGTTTCGAGCGCCTGTCCGACCTCGAGGTTCTCCGGCCAGGGCAGGCCGTGGGCCAGGATGGTCGATTCGAGCGCGACGACCGCCGCCTTCGCCGCCAGCGCCTCGGCGACCTCCGGCTCGACCTGCAAGAGGGTCATCGCGCCGACTTCACCATCAGCGCCAGGCGGTCCATCGCCTTCTCCACCGACTCGGCGCTCGGTCCGAAGGACAGGCGCACGTGGCGACGGAAGCGCGACGTCCGCCCGGTACGCCGCTTGCCCGGGTTCACGTCGAAGAACTCGCCCGGCACGGTGATGACCTTGTGCTCGAGCGCGGCGCGGAAGAAGGACATGCCATCGGAGATCGAGGCGGGCAGGCCTTCCAGCCGGGCCCACACATAGAAGGTACCGTCGGGCTCGCGGTCGAGCGTCATGCCCAGCTCGCGCGTGCGTCGCAGCATCAGCTCGCGCTTCTTGGAGAACTCGCGCCGGATGGCCTCGGTCTCGGCCATGGCGTACTCGGGTGTGATGAGCTCGATGGCGGCGCGCTGCAGCGGCTTGGAGCCGCCCCCGTCGAGGAACGAGCCCGCGCTGGTGACCGCGTCGATGACCGAGCGCGGACCCACCGTCCAGGTGCAGCGCCAGCCCGGGTAGCGCCAGTTCTTGGTCAGGCCGTCGAAGATGACGATGGGATCGCGATCGACGTCTTCCACGTAGCGGGCCGCGCTGGCCATCCAGTCGGGCTCGCTGGGCCGCTTGCGCCACACGTAGTGCGAGTAGAACTCGTCGAAGAGCAGGGTGCAGTCGAGGTCGCGCGCGACCCCGACCCACTCGGCCAGCTCGTCGCCCGAGATCAGCTTGCCGGTCGGGTTGCACGGGTTGGAGGCCAGGATGGCCAGCAGGCCGCGGCCGAGGATCTCGCGGCGCAGATCCGCGGGCGTGAACTCGTAGCCGCGGTCGCCTTCGAGCGCGATGGGAATGGGCGAGAACAGGCGGAAGACGTCGAGCAGCTCCTCGTAGGCGGTGTAGTCGGGCAGGAAGTGGCCCAGGTTCACCTGCCCGAGCGACGCGGCGCAGCGGGTCAGCGAGGTGCGTCCGCCGCCGCACACGGCCACGTTCTCGGCGCTGTACTGCGAGGGCATGCCGCGCCGGTACACCTTGTTGTAGAAGCTGGCGATCTGCTCGCGCAGCTCCCACAGACCGGCCACCGGTGCGTACTCCTGATCGTCCAGCGAGATGGCGACCGACTCGCGGCGCGGCGGCGCACCCGGCAAGGGACCGGTCTCGGGCTGGCCCTGGCCCAGGTTGCACCAGTCAGGATCGCCCGCCTTGAAGCCGAGCTTGGTGGCCTCGGTGGTCACGTAGATCACACCCGTCTTGGGCACCGGACGGAACGCGGGAATCTGGTAAGGACGCTCCTCTTGACTCATCGCGCGCACTATAGCGGCAACCATTGCCAACGCGAGCCGTAACCATGGCGGCTTTCGCGCGTACTCGCGGACATGAAGATCGCGCTCGTCCTCTCAGCGGCTGCCGGTGTGCTGGCATTTTCGCTAATGTTTTCGCAAGCACGCGGCGAGCACCGCGGGCCGCGGCCGGCGCGCGCGACGCGTCCCGTGGTGGTCGAGCTGTTCACGTCGGAAGGCTGCTCGAGCTGTCCGGCAGCGGATCGGACCTTGGCACAGCTGGCCAGTGAGCAGCCGGTGGAGGGCGCACACATCGTGCCGCTCGAGCTGCACGTCGACTACTGGGACGGCCTGGGCTGGAAGGATCCATTCGCGTCGGCCGCGTACACCGAGCGGCAGGCCGCGTACGCGTCGAAGCATGTGTACACGCCGCAGATGATCGTCGCAGGCGGCGAGGAATTCGTCGGCTCGGACGGCAAGCGGGCGCGTGCCGCCATCGCGCGCGCCGCGGCGGCCGCGGAGTCGCTGCCGCTCGAGTTGCACGTCGCGCGCGCCAAGGCGGAGGGCGTCGTGGACGTGGCGGTCGATGTGCCCGCGCACGCGGCCGCGGCCGATCTGTGGCTCGCGGTCAGCGAGGGCGGCCTGGCCACCGACGTGGCGCACGGCGAGAACGCGGGCGAGCGCCTGGTCCACGCGCCGGTCGTGCGCTACCTGCACGACGCGGCGGCGCTGCCGGCGTCGACCACGGCGAGCACGACGCACGCGTCGATCACCATCGCGTCGGCGTGGAAGCGCGCCAACCTGCGCGTGGTGGCGTTCGTGCAGAATCCCGGACCAGGTGCGATTGTCGGCGCGGCCGAGTCGAGGCTGCCGTAAGTTGAACCAGGGCCCCGGCCCGGCTTTGCCGGGCCGGGGTGTCACCCGGCCGAGCCAGCGGAGCGAGCGATGGCCGTCAACTATTGATGGGAGGGAGAGCCATGCGTCACGTCGTCATCGTCGGGCTGGTCACACTGGCCGCGTGCGGCCCCAAGTCGTCGGCGAGCACGCCGCAGGGCGGTCAGAGCGCCGCCGAGGAGACCATGCTCTTCGGCCAGCCCTGCGCCATGAAGAGCCTCGCCATGCCCCAGACCGACGAGAGCACCTACGGTCCGCTCGAGGTCGGCGCCGACTGGTCCACCTACAAGAAGATGAACAAGGCGCCCGTGCCGTCCAAGACCCACGGCGGCCGCTTCGTCGACACCTACGTCAACAGCGTGGGCGTCGCCGCGTACAGCAACGACGACGCCGAGGTGCCGGTGGGCACGGTCATCGTCAAGACGTCATGGGAAGGCAAGGACGGCAAGCCCACCGACGTGCCCGGGCCCGTCTTCGTCATGAAGAAGATGGACAAGGGCTACGCCGCGGATCACGAGGACTGGTACTACGCCATCCACTGGGAGAAGCCGACGGCGGAGCAGATGAAGTTCTTGCAGGGACCGATCTACTGGCGTGGCCACTCGCCCAAGGTGGGCTACTGCTACAAGTGCCACGACAACTACGTGCGCTCGCTTGGCAGCGTGCCCGCCGAGTACCGCGCCGAGCCGTAGCTACCCGTTGGTCGCGCTCAGCTCGAGCGTGAAGTCGCTCAGGTGCACGCCCCAGTTGGCCATGATCTGCCCCGACAGCTCCAGGTAGACCCGCGCGCTCACGCTGCCGTCGTCGTTGGCCTGCAGGCGCAGGCTGACCTGGGCGGCGTCGAACTTCTGGCTGGCGAGCGGCACCACGTTGCCGTTCTCGTCGACGATCGACCAGTCGAGGCGCAGGTCGCCCGACTCGGTGGCGTGTGCGCCGCGGCCGCTCAGGCTCCACGCGTCGCGGTACACGAGCGCGCGGCCCAGCGTCACCTTGATGCTGGTCAGCTTGCGCGGGTTCGCGGCCAGCGTGCCGTCGTCGGCCAAGAAGTCGGCGAAGTGGACCACGAAGTCCTCGACCACGATGTCGCCGGCGTCGTTGGTGTGCAGCGAGATGCTGCCGCCATCGACGGCGAGCGGGCCCACGCTGACCGCGTTGCCTGCCGAGTCGCGGCCGGCGATCTCGGCGCGGCTGGGCGAGATGATGTCGAGCGTGGTCGGCGTGGCCAGGCGCTGGCCGAGCTCGCCGCTGGCGCCGACACCGCTGTCGTCCTGGCAGGCGGCCAGTCCGAGCGCCGGCACGACGACGAGGGCGAGCAGAGTGGACGAAGCAATCAGGCTCTTGGAAGACATGTACGGCTCCTGTTCGAAGTAGGAATGAATGTTCATTCCAGATGCGACGGAATATTCATTCCGCCGCCTCTCGAGTCAAGAGCCAAGATCGAACAATTTCACAATGCGATGAAATCGCATCGGAACTTGCGACGAAGCTACTTCAGCTCCGGGTGCTCCTTGCGGCAGTCTCCCACCGTGGCAGGCCTCTGTCCGAAGTGTGCGACGCATTTCACGTCGACGCCCGGCTGGCCGTTGAACTCGCCCGCGTAGGTGGCGCAGTCCTTGGTCCCGATGTCCATGCCGGCGGGATCGCGCTTGGCCGCAGCGCCGCACTGCGCGCAGCATTCGGCGCGCAACGCCGCCTCGTTCATGTCCGCCGGTGACGGCTCGGTCTTGTCTTTCGCAGCCGCGGCCTTGTCGTGCGTACATCCCGAGCATGCCGCCACCAGGAGGGCTACCAGCGCGAGTCTTCGCATCGCCCAACCATACACAAGCATTCGATTGTTTCGAACATGATCTCGTCCCCCCTTGACGCGACGCGTTGGCTCCCGTAGAAATATGAATGAACCATCATTCAGCCGGAGGCCGAGCAGATGTCGCAGTCGCAAAACCGGTACAAGGTCGATCTTCGCGAGTTCCGCTTCGTGCTGTTCGAGCTGCTCAAGTTCGACGAGTTGCTCGGCAAGGAGCCGTTCGCCGCGTGGGGCAAGGACGAGGTCGACATGGTGCTGGCCGAGGCCGCGCGCTTCGCCACCGAGGTCACCGGTCCGATCAACGCCATCGGTGACAAGCACGGCTGCAAGCTGGAGAACGGCCAGGTCATCGCGCCGCCCGGCTTCAAGCAGGCCTGGGACAAGCTGGCCGAGGCGGGCTGGAAGGCGCTCTCGGCACCATCGGAGTGGGGCGGACAGGACGCGCCTTACACCATGCACGCGCTGGTGGAGGAGTTCCTCTGTGGCTCCAACACCGCCTTCTCGATGTACCCCGGCCTGTCCTACGGCGCGGCCGAGGTGATCCACGGCTTCGGCACCAGGAAGCAGCAGCAGCAGTACCTGGCCAAGATCTACGGCGGCAAGTGGGGCGGCACCATGTGCCTGACCGAGCCGCAGGCCGGCTCCGACGTGGGCGCGGCCACCTCGACGGCCAAGCGCTTGCCCGACGGCACCTACTCGATCCACGGCACCAAGATCTTCATCTCCGCCGGTGACCACGACCTGGCCGAGAACATCGTGCACCTGGTGCTGGCGCGCATCGAAGGCGCGGTGCCCGGCACCAAGGGTCTGTCGCTCTTCATCGTGCCCAAGTTCCACGTCAAGGACGACGGCAGCGTGGGCGAGCGCAACGACGTGCAGACCGGCTCGATCGAGCACAAGATGGGCATCAACGGCTCGGCCACCGCGGTGTTGAACTTCGGCGAGAACGACAAGTGCATCGGTGAGCTGGTCGGCACCGAGGAGCACTGCGGCATCGCGCAGATGTTCAAGATGATGAACGGCGCGCGCATCGCGGTCGCGCTGCAGAGCATGGCGGTGGCGTCGACGGCCTACCTGAACGCGCTCGACTACGCCAAGGAGCGCAAGCAGGGTCCGCACTTCACCAAGTTCAAGGACGCGAGCGCGCCGCGCGTGCCCATCATCGAGCACCCCGACGTGCGGCGCATGCTGCTCGACATGAAGGCGCGCGTGGAAGGCATCCGCGCCCTCATCTACAAGCTGGCGCTGCACTCGGATCGCGCCCACGTCGCCCAGGGCAAGGACGACAAGGCCGCCGCCTACCACAAGGGTCAGGTCGAGCTGCTCACGCCCATCGTCAAGGCCTACGCCTCCGACCAGGCGTTCCACATCTGTGAGACCGCCATCCAGACCTTCGGCGGCGCCGGCTTCCTCAAGGATCACCCGGTCGAGCAGTACTGCCGCGACTCGAAGATCTTCTCCATCTACGAGGGCACCAACCACATCCAGGCCATGGACCTGGTCGGGCGCAAGCTGGCGCAGGCGGGCGGCGAGAACTTCCGCAACTTCCTGGGCGAGATCGGCAAGTTCGTCGCTGCCAACGCGCAGCACGCGCAGCTGGGCGGCGAGGTGCAGTCGCTGGGCAAGGCGGCCGAGGTCATCGGCGGCGTGGCCATGCAGATGTTCGGCTGGTCGCAGGGCGCCAAGTTCGCGCTCGTGCCGCTGGTGGCCACGCGCTTCCTCGAGGCCATGTCGGAGACCGCGGTGGCGTGGATGCTGCTCGAGAGCGCGCGCGTCGCGCTCGAGGCGCAGGCCAAGCTGCCCGAGGGTCATCCTGACGCGGCCTTCTACACCGGCAAGCTGCACGCGGCGCGTTACTACGCGCGCAACGTGCTGCCCGGCGTGCTGCACAAGGCCAAGCTCATCGGCGCCGAGGACCAGAGCGCCATGGAGATCCCCGACGAGGCCTTCGCCACGGTCTGAGGCGCACGCCGCGCCGCTACTCGCCTTCCGCCTTCTGCCCCCACGGATGCTTCATGATGAGCTGCTGCCCGCGCTGCGCAAGGGCCGGGGGCAGCTCGCCCGCGATGGCCAGGCGTAGCGCCTCGGCCAGCTCGAGCGCGGTGGCCACGCGCTCCTTGCTCTTCTTGGCCAGCCCGAGCGCGAGCGCGAAGTCCACATGGATGGGCAGGCTGACCAGCTCGGTGGGCCGCGCCGGCTGCATGTAGACCAGGTCGAACATGATCTTCGGGTAGTCCTCGCCGGTGAACGCGGGCCGTCCGGTCAGCGCGCGGTAGGCGATGACCGCCAGCGCGAACACGTCGGCGCGGTGGTCGACGGCCAGGCCGCGTGCCTGCTCGGGCGCCATGTAGCCGGGCGTGCCCAGCACGTGGCCGCGCGTGAGCGTGCCCGAGCTGCGCGAGCCCAGCTTGGAGACGCCGAAGTCGAGGACCTTCCACGCCTCACGGCCCTCGCCCAGCTCGGCCAGGAAGAGGTTCTGCGGCTTGAGATCGCGGTGCACGATGTCGTGCGTGCGCGCGACCTCGAGCGCGCTGGCCACCTGCGCGACCAGGTCGGCGACGCGCACGGGCGCCATCTTGCGCTGCTTGCGCAGGTGCCAGGCCAGATCGTGACCGTCGAGCAGCTCCATGGCGATGAACGAGGGCGCGGCGCCGCCGCCCGAGCCGACCTCGTGCACCTTGGCCACGTGCGGGCTGTCCAGCTGCGACATGACCTCGGCCTCGCGCAGGAAGCGCCTGACCTGCTCGGGCTCGGCCTCGACCTGCGGGTGCAGCAGCTTGACCGCCGCGGGCGTGCCGCGCTGCGCGTGCTGCGCCAGGTAGACCTCGCCCATGGCGCCGCGGCCGATGACGTCGGAGAGCCGCCAGTCACCCACGCGCTCACCGGTGTAGCGGCCGCGGTAGCCGCCGCGCAGGGCGCGCTCGAGGTCGCGGTTGGCCTCCTGCAGCAGCGCCTCGCGCTGCCCGACCTGGCGCAGCGCCTGCTGCAGGCGTTCCATCGCGGTCAGCGTGGCGCGCCGTGACAGCCGGCCCATGAGGAAGGTCACCACCAGCACCGCCTGCCCGGCCGACACCATGACCAGACGATCGAGCATGTCCAGGTTGCCCACGCGGATGAGGCCGCGGTCGGCAATCAGCCCCAGCGACACCCCGACCGAGCCGACGCCGTGCAGCAGCGCCGCCGCGGCGTAGGCCCAGATGGCCGCGCTCATCGACGAGCCCAGGCTCATGAAGTAGATGCCGAAGGTCAGCACCATGGGTGCGGGCGAGTAGAAGCCGAAGTAGGCGCACGCGGTGCCCACGCACACCGCGCAGGCGGCGACCGGCAGGAAGGCGCGCGCGGGCGAGTAGTTGGACTCGTCGCGGATGTACCAGAGGAAGCCCGCGCTGAACGCGGCGGCGAGCGCCAGGCCGCCGGCGAAGACCCACTTGGTGGTCAGGTCGCCGCTGAGGATGGGCAGGACGGCGCTGATGGCGACGATGAGCAGCAGCACCACGCGGAAGAACACGCGCGTGCGCAGCATCTCGTCGGCGCGCATGGTCTCGGCCGGCGTCGAGTAGGTGAACTTGCGCGTCGAGCCGGGCGTGTTCGACTGGCTACCGCCGTCGGCGCGGCCTTCGGGCGCGGCCGCAGCATCCGGCTCGGGCTGAGGGGTCGCGCGACGCTGCACCACCGTCGCGTCACTGCCGTCTTGCATGACCAGTTCGGGGCCATGTTACCGCAGCGCGCGCGCTTGCGGATCGCCTACAGGCGGTAGGCGGCGGACAGGGCGATGCCGAACGAACCGCTCTCGTCGAGGCGCGCGAAGCCGAGGCGGCCGCCCAGGTCGAGGTTCCACTTCGACCAGGTGAGGCCGAGGAAGAGCGGCACGGGCAGGTCGTCGCCCTTGAAGTCCTCGAAGTGCAGACGCGTGCCGCCGAAGATGGCCACGTTCTTCTTCAGCTGCACGATGCCGCCGAACTGCACGTTGACCGCGCCGGTCGAGTAGGGAACGTCGACGGCCTCGTGGCTGATCTCGTCGAGGTTGAACTCGGGGTCGGAGGTACGCACCGGCCACTTGTTGGTCGAGATCTCGACCAGATCCTGGCCACCCACGAGGGCGAACTCGTCGGTGACGTTGACCTTGAAGGGCGCGCCGATGGTGATGCTCATGGCGAACGGGTCGGCGTAAAACGGCAGCGACAGGCTCACCGCCAGGTGATCCGGCACGATGGTGTACGCCGAGTCCACCGAGAAGGCCTTGCCCGCCTCGAAGCCCTTGACGCCCATGGGCGGCGAGAGGCGCTCGGTGCCGAAGCCGTAGCTCACGCCCACCTGGAGGTCCTGGGTCACGCCGTACGCGGCGTGCAGCACCTGCGTGGCGCGCGCGCCCAGGCTCGGCGCCGTGGTCTCGGCGGCGTCGACCGAGCCGCCGAAGAACATGGGTGCGTCGATGGCGATCTCGGCGGTGTTCTGGGTCAGCGTCATGGGCCGGTTGACCAGCTCGACCGGGTAGGTCGCCTTGGTCGTGCGCGCTTTCTTGGCGACGCTGGTGGTGGACGCGTCGTCCTTGGTGGTCTCGGCGTCGGCGGCAGACGGGTCGTCGTTGACGCTGTCGTCGCCGCTCTCGTCGGCGTTGGGATCGGTCGCGGTGCCGATGCCGTCGAGTGAGTGGTCGGTTGGCTTGGGGTCATCGGCGCGCGCGGCGGACGAGCCGGCGATCATCGTGAATCCGAGCGCGAGGGCGCAGGTAAGGCTTCGCAGACGGGCCATGGTCGCTCCTTATGGGCGGGCATCCTATCACCAGCTCATCATGGTTGACGGCCATCGCTCGCTCCGCTCGCTCGGCCGGGTGACACCCCACAGCTCGGCAAAGCCGGGCCGGGGCCCCTGGTTCAACTCCCGTTCGACGTCGCCCAGCGCGCGCTGGCAGACGAGAAACTCGAAATTCGGGAATGAACATTCATTCGTGATTTCAGTCCCTTGCGACGCGATGCGTCAGGAAAGTGGGGTCATGTAGTTGACACGACGCGTTATGGCCGGTACGAACACGCCCATGAAGGCAACTAGTTCAGTGTTTCCAATGGCATCAGCGGCATTCTCGCTCGCATCGATCGTGCTCGCCGCTGGTTGTTCCATGGATGAGCAGGGCGCCGTCCAGCCGCAGGTCACGGTGTCCGCCCAGCTCGCCAACCCAACGCCGCTCCCGCTGACGCCGGAAGGCTCGAGCGTCGTCTTGCAAGGCCACGAGCTGCCCATCCTGAGCGGTCAGGTCAAGCTCGGTGCCTACTACTACAAGGGCAATGTCATCGAGCTGGACGCTCTGGACGTCGCCTTCGACATCATGCATGTGACGGGTCAGTCGCAGGCCATCGAAGGCTACGAGCTGCGTCACGTGCGCGTGAGCCTGGCCCATCCGGTGGTCGTGCCGGTCGAGTGGACTCCCCACGGCGACGCTGGCTTCGCCTCGCTGAAGGCGGAGATGCTGCTCGACTGGTCGGTGGTCGGTCCCACCGGCATCGAGGCCCAGCTGGCCACGCAGCACATCAAGGACGTCGAGATGGAGCTCGACATCTACACCGCCGCCGACGGCACGCTCACCGCGGTGCTCTCCGGCGCCAAGCCGGGCAAGTTCTGGACCTGGGCGGCCGTGGCCAGCATGTCGGATCTGACGTTCGACCTGCGCGCGCAGCGCCGGTCGCTCGCGCCGTAGCCCTTCTCATCGGTTCGCCACCAGCCTGAAGCGGGCCAGCACCGGCACGAAGCCGAGCAGGTCCATCTCCGCATCGCGGTAGCCATCGGTCCAGTTGTTGATCACCAGCGGCAAGCCGCTCTCGCCCACGACATCGCTGACGATGCCCACATGGTCCGGCCCGGGCTTGCCTGGCAAGGTGTCCATGAACACGATGTCGCCGGGCCGGAACGGGTCGTTCGCGTCGGCAGGATCGCTGCCGTGCACCTCGAGGTGGCGGCGGAAGTAAGGCAGCATGGTGCGCACGCGCCGGTGATCGATCGACGCGTCGGGCTTCTTGACCATGGGGTACGCGGCCGGGTCGTGCGCGACGTCCTCGGCGATGCCGACCTGCAGATCGAGGCCAGCGTTGCGCAGCGCGCGCACCACCACGTCGGCGCACGAGCCCTTGTCGCGCGGCGCATCGCCGCCCGGGTAGGGCAGCAGAAAGTAGTCCTGCGTGTACGACGCGCCGTTGGCGATGAGCTTCTTGCCGCCGACCAGCACATCGAGCGGATCGGGGATGCCGTCGTCGTCGCGGTCACCGGGCGGCAGGCGTTCGTGCGCGCCCAGGTGGCGGGCGGGACGGCCGGCCAGGAGTGGCGTCAGCTCGGCGGCGTCGGCGGCGCGCACCAGCACGACGTCGCCGCTGGTCAAGGTGAGCCGCGTGCCGCCGGCGGCGCCCAGCGGGTACAGCTTGAGCGGCCAGTCGCGTTCGTACAGCACGAGCGTCGCGTGCGTGTCGTCGACGACGGCGGTGAGCGCGGCGCGGTCGA
>Ga0209515_10002526_pt1 | contig 27983 bp, 25 predicted proteins | sample Subgroupgradi54m_FD_187454 | JGI IMG/M metagenome (GOLD analysis project Ga0209515, IMG submission 187454) | Subsurface groundwater microbial communities from S. Glens Falls, New York, USA - GMW60B uncontaminated upgradient, 5.4 m (SPAdes)... ... | reverse complement strand
GCGATGTAAAGGCCTCCCGGATCGTCCGGGCCAGGTCGTTGATGTCCTTAACCAAGTAGTTGTGTTTCGTAATCGGCCGGGTGATCCCGCAGACATCCGCTTCCTGGAAGGCGTCGTTGCCGATCAGGTAGCTGCGAACCTGGCCGGTGATCGCCACGACCGGGATCGAATCCATGTAAGCGGTGGCGATGCCGGTCACCAGGTTCGTGGCGCCCGGCCCTGAAGTGGCCAGGCAGACACCCACCTTGCCGGTCGCCCGGGCGTAGCCGTCGGCCATGTGGGCCGCGCCCTGCTCGTGGCGGACCAACACATGCTTCAGCGGCGCATCATAAAGCGCGTCGTAAATCGGCAGGTTCGCGCCCCCGGGGTAGCCGAAAATCACCTCCACCCCTTCCTTCTTCAAACACTCCACCAGAATCTGCGCACCCTTCATCTTCATTGCATTCTCCTTTCTGTCAGCCGTCCACGGTTGTGCCTCTCGGCACCCACTGGGGGGTATCTCAACCGTGTGACTGTCCAGTTTCGTTAAACCAACACGGCTCCTTCGCTGGCCGAACCGACCAGCCGCGCATACCGGCCCATCACACCGCTTGTGTAGCGGGGGGCCGGAGCCGACCATCGCTTGAGCCGTTCCTGCAATTCCTCGGCGGGGATCTCCAGATCCAGCCGCCGATTCTTCACATCAAAGTGGATCATATCCCCGTCCTTCACCGCGGCAATCGGACCGCCCACCGCCGCCTCAGGGGCAACATGGCCGGCCATCAGGCCGTGCGTGGCGCCGGAGAACCGCCCGTCGGTGAGCAGGGCCACCGACTCGCCAAGCCCTTCGCCAACAAGCGCCGCCGTCACCGCCAGCATTTCCCGCATCCCAGGCCCACCCTTGGGGCCCTCGTACCGGATCACGACCACATCGCCGGCCTTGATCTTTCGCGCCTGGACCTCGGCGAATGCATCTTCCTCGCAGTCGAACACGCGGGCCGGCCCGCGATGATCCATTCGCCCGTGCCCGGCTACCTTCAAGACGCATCCATCCGGTGCCAAATTCCCACGCAGGATCGCCAACCCGCCGGTCGGCTTGATCGGCTTATCCACCGAATGGATTACCTGCTGGCCGGATGCCTCTTTGGCCAGTCCTGCCTCTTCCTTGATCGTCCGGCCGGAAACAGTCTTGGCTTCGCCATGCAAAAGATTTTTCTTTAAGAGTTCCCGCGCCAACAACCGCACCCCGCCTGCCCGATGCATGTCCGGCGCTGTGAACCGGCCCCACGGCTTCATGTCGGCCAAGATCGGCGTGCGAGCACTCACCCGGTCGAACTCATCAATCGCCAGGGGGACACCAGCTTCTCGCGCGATCGCTAAAAGATGTAAGACGCCGTTGGTGGAGCCGCCGGTCGCCACCACGCAGGCAATCGCATTCTCCAGCGCCTGGCGCGTGACAATCTGGCGCGGCGTCACACCCTTTTTCAAAAGCTCCATCACCATCGTGCCGACCTGCTCGGCCGCCTGATCCTTGGCCGGATCCATCGCCGGGATGCTGTTCAAGCTCATCGGTGAAATCCCCAGCATCTCCATCGCTGTGGCCATGGTGTTGGCGGTAAACTGCCCGCCGCATGCGCCGGGACCCGGACAGGCCTCTCTCTCCAACTCCATCAGCTTGCCTTCGCTCATTGTCCCGGCGGCGCAGGCCCCCACCGCCTCGAACACGTCCTGGATTGTCACATCGTGCCCTTCAAACTTCCCCGCTGCAATCGACCCGCCGTAGAGCATCAGTCCCGGGCGATCCAGCCGCAGGAGCGCCATCACTGTGCCCGGGATCGTCTTGTCGCAGCCGGAGATCGCCACCACCGCATCCAGCAGATGCCCCCGCACCACCAGCTCGATCGAGTCGGCCACCACCTCGCGGGAGACCAGCGAACATTTCATCCCCTCGGTCCCCATCGAGATCCCGTCGGAGACCGACACGGTATTGAACTCAATCGGGACCCCGCCGGCGGCCCGGATGCCCGCCTTCACTTTCTCGGACAATCGCCGCAGATGATAATTGCACGGCATCACCTCGATCCATGTGTTGGCCACCCCGATCAAAGGCTTCTCCAAATCCTCGTCGGTCAGCCCCACCGCCCGGAGCATCGCCCGGGCCGGCGCTCGATCAAATCCCTTCTTAATCGCGTCAGAGGGTAGTTTCATGAAAAAAGGAAACCTTCATTTTATCACGGGAGCGAGCTCTTGACTCTTGAGCCAGGCATCCAGCTCCGATCGCCGGAACCGGATCGCCCGGCCAATCCGCACCGCAGGAATTTCACCTGCCTTGGCCTTCCTATATACCGTCTGCGGGTTGATCCGCAAGTATTCCGCCACTTCCGAGACGGTCAAAATTTCACCTAGCATGCTTCTCCTCCTTAAGAACTGCCTTCAAAACCGTTCCTAAAAAAACCGAGAGCCGAAACAACCCGGCTCTCGTCGAGTGAGGAACGTATTCTAGTGAACCGCTCCCCGAATGTCAACCCCTTTCTACTGGTTTATACTGGCGTAGATGCAGCTAAGCCAGAATCCCCAGGTATCGAGCGCCGTGGATATTGTCCTCCAGCAGAATCAACCCTTTAACCTGATAGCTTTTGAGAAAATCCAAAGAGAGCTGAGGATGAAGCGCCTTGGCGGCAACCAGAACCGGATGGTATTGGAGGAGCTGCTCTACTTGAAACACAGGATACCCCTCCGGGACGGAATCGTTTGGCAGCGAGACCTCTCCGGAAATGAGGAACCCCAGCTTTTGAAAGAGCTCCGACCTCACCGATGTCGGTTCGGCAAATTGTATCCCCAGATGTTGTAGTGTTCTGTTGGCCTGCTCCAGATATCGGTCGATCGCTTCCGTCCGTTCAACCCCTTCCGCCAGCAGCGGCTGAAGCGTAATTACTTCCCCTCCCCGTGGTGTCAGAGGAATCAGCATGATGCGATCCACGCCACCAACCTCTAAAATCGCTCGATTCAATCTCTCCTTTTCCCACAACAGGCCCTTTCCATACCGCGCGGGGAACTCAGACGGATCAAACCATCGAGGCAAAAGCGAATCCCCTGAGAAAGACAAAACCAGATGCGGGGACATGGCATCCACAGTAACCCTGAGATATTGCAACGAGGCCATCTCGGAAATAACTTCCTGGATTCTTCGAATGGCCTCCAGGTTGATCTCGATACGGTCCCCTTGGAATGGGGGCTCCATCGAATCGACTAATTCTAACTTTTCCAGGGGATTCCCTAATTCATGCTGCATTGTCGTCTCCCACACAAGAGGCAGTTCTTTGGAACTTGTTACCTCACTCAAAATGTGGGTTATTTTTTTGACTTGCACCTCAATATCGTTTAGAAGAGTGCCTATCTCCTGACCACTCTTGGCCGCCTCCTTCAAGAGGGCCGCTAAAATCTCCAATTGGCGCAGGGACTCCTTCACCTTCTCGCGGAACATGCTCGAAATCGAACGCACCTGTTCCACCGTCAGCTCCTCCAACCCGACGGCCTGATGACGGTGATTCGAAGTGTGGATCAGGGCCTGACGGCCTTGGACCTCCTGCGCGTCAAAAGGCCGGGGCATCATGAAGACGTAATCCAAATGGCGATGACGCTTGCCCCATTTCCCTGTCTCTCGGACGACCGCCTCAATCGGTTCCCGCTCCCGCTTCAACTCCTCTACAAAGTGTATTTTGGGGCCCGGCCAAACCTGAAGTTCGCGGTCCAGCACAATGTATCTCATCGGCATAAATCCAACGATGGGGCCAGCCGGCGAAGGACTGACGAATACCCCGACGTGGTGTGGGTGTTCGTCTTTGGGTTGGCTTCGGTAAGCGATTTCCCGGACATACATCTTGTGGACAGTTCGCCGGCGGAGCGGCTTTAAAAGATCCTCACGAAGCTCTTGATCTAATTTTTCAAGCTCCTGAGCCCAGAGGGATTCTTCCAATCCGCTGCGGACCTTTTCGTCGGCTTCCAGCGGCGTGGTTTGTCGCATGGCACAAGCCGGCGACAGAGGTTGACCTGTGGTGAGTAGCAAGAAAAGAGCGGTTATTCGACGCATAAGGATGAGTTTACTCGAGCAGGCAGTCCATTTTCAAGTTTAAATGTAAGATTATCTTAGATTAACTACCGGCTGGGAATAACCTCGGGGGATGGCGGTGGAGAGCCCGGCAAGGATTTCGTAGGGGATCGTGCGGGCATGGCGGGCCAATTCTTCAGCGGTCACAGACTCATCCCTCTGCTTGCCGATCAAGACGACCTCATCACCAATCGCCACGCCGGGAATGTCGGTGACATCGGCCATCAGATCTTCCATGGTGATCCGGCCGATCACCCGCGCCCGGCGGCCGCGGATGAGAAGCTCAGCCCGGTTGGAGAGGGCCCGGATGTAGCCGTGGGCGTAGCCGACCGGAATCGTCGCTACCCGCGTCGGCCGGCTGGCTTGGAAAGCTCCTCCGTAGCTGACGGTCTGGCCGACCTGGATGGTTTTAAGAAAGCGGAGGCGGCTTTTCAGGCTCAGGGCCGGCCGGATCTCTACCGGAAGCTGCCCTTCCTTAACAGGGGAGGCCCCGTAAAGAAGCAGGCCGGTGCGGACCGCATCCCAGTGAGCATTCGGGAACTTAATCATCCCAACGCTGTTGGCCGAATGCTTAAGCCCGGTGGGGAGCTTGGCCTTCTGCAGTCGCCGAATGACCTGCGAAAACCGGCCCAAATGTTCCTGCGTGGCATCGACATTCTGGCCGGCCATCGGCAAGTGCGTCAAAATTCCCTCCACTTTCAAATTCGGAAGCTGGGCCAATTGCCGGCTGAGGCTGACCGCTTCCTCATGCCAGACCCCGTAGCGGCCCATCCCGGTATCAATCTTCAGATGAACCGCCACGGGCCGGTCCATCGCTGCCGCCGCCTGGTTCAAGGCCGCCGCCCCATTCCAGTCGCCGACCGCCTGAATCAGATCATGCTGGACAACCAGCGGGGCCTCTTCCGGCAGCAGCTGTCCAAGCACGAGAATCTTTTGGAGGATTCCCTGCCGGCGAAGCGTCACCCCTTCCACAACGCTGGCCACCCCAAGAAAATCCGTTCCCGCTTCCCCCAATGCCCGCGCCACAGGCACCATGCCGTGGCCGTAGGCATTGGCCTTCACCACCGACAAAATCCGGACGCGAGGGCCGACGAATTTTCGGACTTCGAGAAGGTTGTGCCGAATGGCGGAAAGATCTACCTCAATCCAAACCGGCGCGGAGGGCAATGCTCTGCCGTCATTGCGAGCGGAGCGAAGCAATCCCGCTTTTAAAGCGAGTTTGCTTCGGCCCTTCGGGCCTCGCAATGACGATAAGGTTTCTTCTACCATCCGGTAATGTCGCTCTCCTTGGAATACAGATATTGTGGCACAAGCCGGTGGGGATCGTCCAGAATGCCGGCGGGCCAGCGGCTGGCGGCAAGGCGGCACAAGGCCTCGGCCAAGGGAATCCACTGGGCCTCGGGGGCACGAATGAATTTGTTTGAACCGATGGAGGCGATGAGTTCCGAATAGCGGCGAATCCCGTCCCCTGCCAATACGGTTTTCGGTGAAAGTTTCTTTAAAAACTCTTCGGGGAGAACCAGATGATCCTCGCTTAAACGTTTGATGCCCCTTGCGCCATCGGAAGCAAACAAAGCGGTGTAGATTTTCCCTTTACGGGCGTCCAGAAAGAGGGCGACGGGGTCCGAGGATCCGGTGAAATTCTGGGCGATGACCTCCAAACTGGAAACCGGCATAACCGGTTTCTTCAACGCCCAGGCCAACGTCTTCACCGTTGTCACACCGACCCGCAGGCCGGTGAACGATCCTGGGCCGACAGAGATGGCGAAGCCATCGACGTGAGCCAGTTCAAGCCCCGAAGAAGAAAGCGCCTTCTCGATAAGATCGGTCAGAAAGTCGGAGGGGCGGCCCAGCCCTTCCATCTGCAAGGCCGCTGAAATCCGCTCCCCATCGCAGACGGCCACCGAAAAGATCGGCGACGATGTCTCAACGCCGAGCAGTCTTAGCCCGTCGCTGCCTAAGCCACGTTCTTTCTTCATATTTTTTCCCATGAGGGACCATCCGAATCCGTCGAGTGGTTCGATGGATCACTTCAAATTGCACTTCCAAAAATTCTTCCGGCACGATCGCCGGCACCCGGTTCGCCCACTCGATGACGGTCACACCGGGCATCTGGTAAAATTCCTCCAAGCCCACCGACATCGCTTCAGCAGTCTGATCCAACCGGAAAAGATCCGCATGAAAGACCGGCAGCCGGCCGCCGGGGTATTCCTTCACAAGGACAAACGACGGGCTGGTCACTCGCCCCTGCGGCACTCCAAGCCCGCGCGCAACCCCCTGAATGAACGTCGTCTTTCCGGCGCCGATCTCACCGGTGAACGCCACCACATCAAATGGCTGCAGACAGCGGGCCAACCGAGCGCCAAGACTCTTGGTCTGCATTGGGGAACGGGTGAGAAACTCCATCAGAAATGCTGAAATCCAGAGAGAGAAGCCGGCCCTTTCACGCCGGGCGGCGCCACGAGGCTGATAAGGGCTTTGCCTCGACGAGGGACTACCCGGCCGATGCGCGAAAGCCTGCAAGGAAGCTTTCTTTTCGCCCATCGAAGCAGCTGGCCCGTCTGTGAAGGAGCCACCGCCATGAGCAGTTCGAAATCCTCCCCATCGGTCAGGGCTTGAGAAAGCGAGGCCCCCGGCCGGCGAGGGACCCGGGCCGCCTCCAAAACAGCGGCAACCCCGCTGGCTTCACACAAACGAATAAGGTCCGGGCCTAATCCGTCGGACAGATCAATCATCGCATGGATTGTGGCCGACTGGCCCAATGCCCGCGCTTCTTTCAACCTGGGGGTAAAGGTTAAATGCCTGCCGGAGCGGAACGAATTTCCAAGCCGACCCGTCACGAAAAGATCATCTCCGACTTTCGCCCCAGAGCGATAAACGACCCGGTCCTTCTCCACTTCACCTAAGATCGCCACATCAATCACCATTTTGGCCGACCGGTCGGTGTCCCCTCCGACGAGATTCACGCCGAACCGTCCCGCGCAGCGGCGAAGCCCTTTATAGAGGCCGTCCACGAACCGGACCGGCGCCTTCCGAGGCAACCCCAGGGAGACAACGGCGTAGCGCGGAACTCCCCCCATCGCGGCCACATCGCTGACATTGACCGCCAATGCCTTCCATCCGATGGCCGACGGCCGGGTGCTTCTTAAGAAATGAACATCCTCCACCAACATGTCCGAGGCAAACAGCAGGTACTTCCCTTTCGGCCCGGCCAATACCGCGCAATCATCGCCGATTCCTCGGATGACCGTGTGGTCCGTCCGAATCCGGCCGGCAACCCGCCGGATCAATCCTTTCTCGCCAAGATCTGAAACTTTCGTCGAGTGCATCGTCAGGATGTCAGAACCGATTTCAGGAAGGAGGCCACCAACAACATCCCCCCGTTATGAAGCACATGGATCCCGATCGGCGCCGCCAATGATCCCGTCTGCTCGTAGACCCATCCGAACAAAAGCCCCAGTCCGAAGATCGGCAGGAAGACCGTCAGATTGCCGTGCATTGCGGCGAAAAGAAACGCCGTGATCCCCAATCCCTTCCACACCCCGATCCGAGCCCTTAACCAACCGTACAGAACTCCTCGGAAGAACAGCTCCTCGGCCACCGGCCCGGCAACCGTCACTAAAAGAAGAAGCCACCAGACCACCGAGCTGCGGTCTTCCGTAAAGTAGATGGTAAAAACCGGCTGCGGCGTCGGATCCAACTTGAGAACCTGCATGACCAGCGCCGCAACAATTGCCCCCAGAATAAGCACCGGCAGAAAGGTCAGGTAGGAAGCGACCCCGAATCGAAGATCACGCCCCACCTTTTCCCATTGAAGAGAGCCTGGAGGCCTCTTTCTGAGGAAAAGCCGGCAGGCCCCAAAGAAAGTCGCCAGATCAATGAGCAGGGTGTTGCCCAAAGCAAGCAGATGATTGTCCGTCTGTTTCGGCTGAAAGGTATGGATCAGCAGCCACTCGGCCAAGAAAACCAGATGGCTCATCAGCACGAGTACTAAAACCAATCGAGCCACTTCCCGAAAACCCCACTGAGGAATTTGAGGACTGCCCGTTCGGTTTTCGGGGCGCTTGCTGACAAAACGGGCCAACCACTGCATAAAACAACCTAGGGAAGCCGCCATGACCAACAAACCCATGAAACCGAAAATCTGAAGACGCCGCCTCAAAACAGGGTCTTCGCGAAGGCGCTTCTCCAATTGCTTCGTGTCGAAGGCGGCTTGTGTGGATCGAATTTTCTCTTGGATCCGTTTTTCTTCCATCTTCCAGGTCGAACCGGCCTTCGCGTTGGGAACCGGCGGCAGGACCGAAGAACGGACGATCTCCACCATCGTCATCGTTAAAAGGACGGACAGCAATAAGAGAAGATCAAACCGCTTCATGCGATGCCAAACAGGCGGGCGGCGTTTGCCGTCGTCATCCGGGCAACCTCTTCCATTGGGAGGTTTCGAACTTCCGACCAGACCCGAATCAGTTCCATCAAATAAGCCGGCTCATTCCGCTTCCCCCGGTAAGCTTGTGGAGAAAGAAAGGGGGCGTCCGTCTCTAAGACCACTCTGTCCATGGGAACGACACGGGCGACGGCCCGCAAGGCCTCCGCTTTCGTAAAGGTCAGGTTCCCCGCGAAAGAAAGAAACAGACCTGATTCAACCGCCTCATTCGCCACCGCCAGATCCCCGGCGAAACAATGCAGTAGGCCGCGATAAGGAGGCGTCAAACATTCTTTCAGGATATTGAACAAATCCTCGTATGCCTCCAACCCTTCTCCTGAAGAGGTATTGGAGGCTCCCTCTCCCCGGCAATGCAAGATCACCGGCAGGTTCAAGGAACGGGCCAACCCCAGCAGTTTTCGCAGGGCCTGTTGTTGAATATCGCGTGGGCTTAAATTCCGGTAGTAGTCCAGGCCGATCTCGCCGATGGCCACCACCTTTGGGGAAACAGCCAGAGCGGATAACTCCTCAAAGGCCGCCGGAGTCAGATGCTCCGCGTCATGGGGATGAATGCCGATGGCGGCATAAACATCGGAATGCTCCTGCGCCAAGGCGACAACGGCCCGGTTGGAACTCAAATCCGTGGCCGGATCCAGCAGGGCGACAACACCCGCTTCTCGAGCTCGAGCGATGATCTGTTCCCGATCACCGTCGAACTCCTGCCGATGCAGATGACAATGGGTGTCGATAATCCCCGTCATTGCGAGTCCGCCGAAGGCGGACGTGGCAATCTCGATTTTAAAGACGAGATTGCTTCGCCGCTTCGTTCCTCCCAATGACGCTGCCCTTTTCGAATTCGCTCCACAATCGGTGGAACCTTCTGCAAAACCTCTTCGATCTCCACCTCCGTCGTTCCCCACCCCAAAGAGAATCGAATGGATCCCTCAATCCGCGCTGCCGGCAATCCCATGGCCACCAGAACATGCGAGGGCTCGGTTGAACCGGAAGAACAGGCGGAGCCGGTCGAAACGCAGGTTCCAGCCAGATCCAGCGCCATCAATAAAGTTTCCCCGTGACAGTCTTTCAAGCTGACGTTCAACGTCCCAGGCAACCGATGGGTCGGATGGCCGTTGAGTTCGATCTCCGGTATCTTTTCGAAGAGGCCGGCCTGCAGCCGGTCCCGCAGGCGTTCGACCCGCTGAAGAACGCCGCCCGCTTTCTCCGCCAAACTCAAATCCGCGGCCGCCCCCATTCCGACAATGCCAGGAGCGTTTTCTGTCCCGGCCCGGAACCCATGCTCATGCGGCCCCCCGTGGAGGATGGATTGCACCCGAATTCCCTGCCGCAGGTACAAGGCACCCGCCCCTTTCGGACCGCCCAACTTGTGCGATGAGATGGAGGCGAGATCCGCTCCGAGGCGGCGAACATTGACGTCAATCTTCCCAAAGGACTGAACCGCGTCGGTATGAAACAAAATACCACGCTCCCGGGCCATTCGGCTGATTTCCTCGACCGACTGAATGGTTCCCACTTCGTTGTTGGCATGCATCACCGAGATGAGAACCGTCTGGGGGGTCACCTCTTTTTCAAGGGCTTGAAGGTCCACCGTCCCGTATCGGTCAACCGGTATGACCGTCACCCGAAACCCTTCCTTCACCAATGCCTCAGCAGCATGCAGAACGGCGTGGTGTTCCACCGAACTGACCATGAGGTGATTGCCTTTTGATCGCAGGGCGCGGGCGATTCCTTTCAAGGCCAGGTTGTCCGCTTCCGTTCCACCGGAGGTGAATATCAATTGCCCCGTGGGATCCCCCAAAGCGGCCAGAATCTGCGCCCGGACCGCCTCCACCGCGGCTCTGGCCTGCCGGCCGGCGGCATGAAGGCTGGAAGGATTGCCGAAATTCCCCTCGAGAAACGCGGCCATCCTTTGGCGAACGTCGGGTCGAACCGGGCTGGTCGCATTGTAATCGAGGTAGATCATTTAAGCGGGTTCTGTTCCCGGCCCAAGAGGCCTTCGTGCGTGATCCCTGTCATTCGCACCGGAACCAATTGTCCGATCCGATCCGCGGGTCGGAAAATTCCACCTTTATAAACTGAGAAGAGTAGCCGGTGCCGTCACCCTCGACCAAGACCTCTTGAACGGTTCCTAAGAATCGGCGGCGAAATTCCAGAGAAACCTCGGCAGCCGCTTCCCGTGCCATCTTCGCCCGTCTCTTGATCTCGGCACGGGGAACGAAATCCTTGAAGAACCAGGCGCTTGTCCCTCGTCTGCGGCTGTAGGGAAAGACATGCACCTTGAGGTAATCCATCCGGCGGATCAATTCCAGCGATTCCTCAAACTGTTCCGGTGTCTCCCCAGGAAAGCCGGGAATCAGATCGGTGGTCAGCCCCAGATCCGGCCAGAAACGGCGGATCAATTCAACGCGAGCCCTGTACCCATCGGCGGTGTAGCCCCTGTTCATTCGAGCAAGAATGGAATCCGAACCGCTTTGAAGCGACAGGTGAAGATGGCGGCACAGCTTGGAGGACCCGGCCAACGCTTCCAGAAACCGGTCATCCAGATCCCTCGGGTCGAGGGAACTCAACCGGACGCGGAATCGGCCCGGCATCCGATCGACCGCCCTGACAAGATCGGCAAGGCTCATCGGCGGATCCGATTCTTTTCCCCACAACCCCAAGGCCACGCCTGTCAACACCACCTCTTTGAAACCGTTGTCCACCACGCGCCGGATTTCCTGGACGACATCTAAGAGTTCCCGGCTTCGGGCCCGTCCTCGGACCAGCGGAATCTTGCAAAAGGCGCAGGCCCGGTCGCAGCCATCCTGCACTTTGATGAAAGCCTTCTGGTACCCCTCAAAAGCGGAGATGGCCATCGGCGAATAGACGGCCCCAAGCTCCAGCTCAATGCGGGGCTCGCGGGCCCAGGGATCCAGCTCTTCCACCATCTGCGCGATCCGGTGCTTCTGGCTCCCCGCCAGAAGACGGACGCCGGGAAGCCCCTTCAGCGACTGCGCATCCCTCTGCACAAGACACCCTGCGACAACAATCTGCGCCTGGGGCTGCTCCTGATGCAGGGATCGGATCACCGAGAGACATTCTTGGTCCGCCGCCTCCGTGACGGTGCAGGAATTGATGACAATCAAGTCCGCAGGAACCTCCCCGTTTGTCTCTTCATAGCCGCGGGACAAGAATTGTTCCCGGATCGCCTGGGTTTCGTACTGATTCACCCGGCACCCGAAAGTGACGCATCGAAACCGCTTCATGCCGACTTCCGCTCCCGTTCCTGTAAAAGAAACGAAACCAATCCAATCGCAATCACCGCCGCTGTTTCGCACCGCAACACGTTCGGTCCCAAGGAAATCCGATGCGCTCCTGCTTCAATCGCTTCACGGATTTCTTCCGGAGTAAAATCCCCCTCCGGCCCGATAAGCACGAGGACATTCCTCGCCGTACCTTCAGACACCAAAGGACTCAACGGCTGATGAGGCCCTTCCACGGCGGCAATCAGAATAAGATCATAATCGGCCCCCGCCCACGACCTCACAAAATCTTTCCATAAGGCGACCGGCTGAATCCTCGGCAGGCGGGTACCACCGGATTGTTTGCCGGCTTCAATGGCAATCTGTGCCCAACGACTCCGCTTCTTTTCTCCATCGGCCGCTGAAAGTTTGACAACACCCCGGCGCGTGAGAAGCGGCGCCACTTCGCCGACCCCAAGCTGTGTCGCCTGATCAATCACCTCATCCAGTTTTCCATGGCGAGGGATGGCCATCCCCAATGCAACACGCCACAACCGGTCCGGAAGATGACGGCGCTCGTTCAGGTGAAGGGAAACTTCTCGACGGTTCACCCCCTCCACCACCGCAACCGCTTCCATGCCCTGGCCGTCAAAACAGGTGACCGTCATGCCGGGGCTTACCCGCAGGACATGAATGAGATGATGCGCCTGATTTCCAGAGACACGGATTGTCGAATCCGCCCAAAGCTCTGGCGGAAGGTAGCAGCGAACCCTCACGTTGGAAAAACCCTATGGTTTCTGAGAGGTTCCCGCCGGCGCCGGGACCTCCGTGGGAGGAGGCTCTTCTTTCCACCGAACCAATTGTCCTCCCTCGAAGAAGAGGTGGTGGGTTCGGGAAATGTATTCCTGGTCAATCGGAAACCCCGGAAGCATTCCGTGATAGATCCACTCTTCCCGCATATTCCCCAGCTCATCCACCCCGTGCGGCACCTTGGCCGCCGGCGGCCCCCAATCCCGGAGAACCTTCTCCGTCGTCGTCCCTAAAGTGAAGGGTGCCCCCGTCCCGAAGGGATGTGTCAGTGCCTCATGCATCGTCGGAGTCCGAATTTCGCTGCAGCCTGCAGAAGGCAGCGACAAGCACCAGGCAACCAATGGCACAAGAAATCTACGCAGACCAATGATGCTGGGCCTGTGAAAAAATGGGGAAGGCCAACTCAAACGTTCCGTATTCGGGGTACCGCTCAAGGACAAGTCCCTCCTGTTCAATGAAAATGACGGCTTTCATCGTCTGCCCGTGGGTGAACCGAATCACTGTAAGCGGCACAGCCAACTCCAGAATTTTTCCGGAAGCGATCTTGAGCTGCGTCTGAACATCCGGCGATGCTACCCCACGGTCCTCCCTCTCCTTCCCTCTTTGAAGCGAACTCTCCCGCACCATCCCGTGATCCAACATCAAGGTGATCTGGAATTGTTCCTCACGAATAGTCACCTCTCCTGTCACATCAGACAGGCTTTGGCTCGGGTCGAGCCGGAAATAACAGCTTAAATCATCACAGCCCCACCAGAAACGGGCAAAGAACGGCCGCGCCCGAGCCATGGCCGAGCCGGTGTGGGTCAAATCCACCTCGCCGGCGTAAAGCCACTCAAAGTAGGAGCTCACCTTCCCATCTATTGTAGGCGTTATGAAGCCCGTGGGTGACGAAATCGCTGCAACGGCTTTCGGATGAATCGGCTGGTCCAAGGTCTCCGGAGGAGACCGCTGCGCTTCCTGGTAGGCCTTCTTCAGGTGCATCCGGAAGATGCGATCAAAGACAGGATCATCCGCAGAGCTGTGTTCCGGGCCGAGCCACCAAAACCAGTCGCTCCCTTCGGCAATCGCCATGGATCGGCTCTTCTGCGGCCCGATGAACCGCCGGGCTTTCTCCAACTCCTCCCACGCCTTGTTCTGGAAAGGATGCCCGATCCAGGTGGAAAATTCCCCCCGGATCCAGGACCCTGATGCAAGCGCCGGCAGTGTCTCCTGCGAAGAATGGGCCTTGAGATACTCCGAGGGGGTGCAGCACCGAATCGTTGACTCCCTGCTCAACAGGCCATAAAGAGCCCGCAGGAAAGGTTCTCCGTCTTCCGGATAAGATTCCCACGCATTCTCTCCATCCAGAGCCACCAGCACCAAAGCGGGTGTCGTCTGTTTCGAAGCCGCTTGCTCAATTTCTTTCAACCGCTGTAGAAAATCGTTCGCCGCCCGTTCCGTCGGCCAACTGCTGTAAACGAAACCGATCCGGTCGGCAAGAACGTGATCCCGAAAAAAACACTGGAGAGATCGGTTCCCCGCCTGAAGACGATAAGGATGGTACAAAGCCGCCCGAGAGGCCCCGCCCAGCGATTTCCAAAGAATCTCTTCATCGGTGGCCATCCATTGGAAGCCGGCCTGGGCGATGGCAGGAACAATCTCCTGGCTGACAGATCCTTCCGAAGGCCAAAGCCCTTGAGGGGGCTGTCCGAACCAATCCTTGTACCGGTTCACAGCCGTTTCCAAATGCCACGTCACATCCTCTGGATGCTGAAAACGAACCCCAGGGAGCGGCGTTCCCGGATTTGTCTGTCGGGCCGCGTCGGTATTGTGCAGCAGAGGCAGAATGGGGTGAGACCATGGGCTTATGCTGAGCTCAATTTGTCCACTCTCTTGAAGCGCGCGGTAGGTGCGGATGATCTGGGCCAACAGATCCAATTGCGTCCTTAAAAGAATCTCCTTCTCCTGCTCGGTGAAGCCGGATCCTTTCTTCACCATCTGCCCAAGCACCGGATCCTCCCGCCGCCATCGAGGATCCATCCATGCCAAGTTGGACCACACCTGAAGATCCCTCACCTCCTGCGCAGAAAAAGGCTGGCTGCGGCTGCGCTGGGCCTTGGCCATCAGTTCAAAGTAGCGCGGATACGGATGGATGATCTTCTCGGATATCCCCTTAAAACCGATTTCAAGGAGCCGAGCGGTCTCGTGGGCCGTCAGGGACTTGGCCGGCTTTCGGGACAGGATCTGGTGCTCATCCTGGACGCCTTGGCTGTAAAGCTCAATCTGCTCTAAAAGAACCGGCGTCACGTTAATCACAGCCTGCATGGAGGGAAACTCCTTCACCAAGGCCGCCATATCCAGGTAATCCTTGGTGCCATGGAGGCGAACCCACGGAAGCGCAAAGTGCCCGCTCTCCGGGTCCAGGTACCACGGCTGATGCATGTGCCATAAAAACGAAACGTATAACATTTCACCTCACCATACATTCTGATGAGCATCTTTCATCAGAATGACAAAAAGACAAGCCCCCGGGAGGATCCCTCCCGGGGGCCGTTTGATTCAGACCGATGCGTCAGGTGCGACGCGTCTCGGCTTCTAGACTTAGAACTTCACCTTGGCTGAACCCACGAGGGTCCATGCCACATCAGCACCCCGTGCGTTCGAATTGGCCTTCGAGTAGTACCTGCCTGGGAAGAACCCACCACCGCCAACTTCCAATGAAACATCCTCGGTGTAGGCATAGCTGGCCTTCATGTCGATTTCCTGACCGGCTTCACCGCTTCGCCCTAGGACCGGCCGTCTCGCGAACCAGACATGCGTGTACCGGCCCCAGAGAGTCAAATCCCGGAGCGGTTTCAATGTCAGATCAACATAACCAAGCTGCCGGTTCGTATTGGCTGCGGTGTCATTGGCATCAAATGTCGTATACAGGTTGTTCGCCCCATAACCACCAAGGAAGTCCTGGATGTAGGTGTAGAATTGCCCTCGGAACATCGGGTCCCAACCCTGGTATCGAGTCAACTGCTGCTGGTTCGCCTGGAGCGCGTTCGGGTCAATAGTATGATGACCGGCGAAGTACACCCAACCGGCTCCCGTGTTTGGAGTCCATGGAACCTGGGCCCACGTGTATCTTACATCCGCTTGGCCAGCCCATGCGTGGCGGATACGCTGGAGTTGTAATGCCTTATACTCCAGCTCTCCTACCTGGTAAGCGCCTTCCAGGTTCACCCACAGGTTCTCAATCGGGGACCCAGTGGCGCGCGAACCGAACGTATGCACCCTGTTAACATTGAACGCCGCAATCCCGATATCATCCCGGAACGTTCCTTCACCCGCAATCCCTGCACCGGTGCTCAGCGCCGCGGTGCCTGCGGCAACCGACTCGTTATTCTTGTAGAACCAATACGGCTCAATCTCCGCATTCCACCGGTTCAGCTTGTAGTTGACGATCGCACCAATCAGATCTTCATCGTCCCTGGCAACACCGGTCTCCTGAATCTTGGCATACACGGCTTCCAACGTGACCGGCGAGAAATCAAGGATCGCTCGCACCGCATCGTAGCTGTTGAAAGCACTGTACTCCCTGCCGAGCTGGTTCTGGCTGCCTGTTGTAAAAGGAGCGCTAGCGAAAGCCCCCTGCGGATCAGCCAAAATACCAGGCCCGACGATGAACCCGGTACCGTATTTCAGATCCTGCCGGCCGACGATCAAGGTCAGCGGCGAGTACAGAAACTCCTTTAACACCACATAGGCATTATCGATGTCAATGTTGCCCGTAGCGGAGGTATCGGCATTCCAAATGCGCTGATTGAGCAGTCGGACATGGGTGGCGACATTGTCGGTCAAATCCGCATCCACCGTCACACGGACTGTGGAGAGGAAGAAATTCGCGGAGTCGGAATTTGTAGGTGTTGATGTTCCAGTCCCTAAGTTTCCACCCGGTGGATTGTTCACGTTCAACTGCTTATTCTTTAAATCGTAGTTATTGTGGGAGATCACCTTCATATCGATGTCGCCTCCCACCTTGACGTTCTGAACTTCAGCGTACGCGGTACCCGACAGGGCGACGGCGAACGCGAGAAGTCCCACGAGTATGAATTTACCCATCGTGTTTTAACCCTCCCTTTAACTTAAACTTGAGATGTCGTGTCAGATAAACCATTCGACTTTAATCAACAGTCGGGGGAGCTAACGACTTCCTTATATTCCCCGTTGCCCTGATACTGCGTTGGCGTAAGCATGAGAACATCTTAGGGCATTCGTAACAATGGCGCGATGATAATATGCATCCGCCAAAGTTGTCAAGCTTTTTTTCTGGCGGCCATCCGCCGCCCGCTAGAGCGCTCCACCAGTTTACGCGCCTGCTCGTAAAGCCGCTCCACCTCTTGAGGTCTCAAGCCGGCCCCCGCGGCAATCCTCTTGGCCTCCGCCAAGGTGAGGAGGTCCTCCGGCGCATGGGCATCGGTATTCAAAACCAGCTTCGCCCCGGTTTCCCGCGCCATCTGGACCACATGGCCGTTCGAGAGGGAATGACCCCGTCTGGCGGAGATTTCTAAGGTGATCCCGCGCTTGGCCGCCAGCGCCGCCTCCTCGCGGGTAATCAAGCCGGGATGGGCCAGAATGTCAATGTCCAGCTGCAAGGCTTTCCTGTTGGTTCCAGGAGCCACCGGCTCCACCAGCGTCTCCCCATGGACGACCACCAGCTGCGCCCCAGCCGCCCTGGCCGAAGCCACCACCGCCTCCAAGTCCTCCGGCGGAACGTGCGTGACTTCGACCCCCGGCACCAGAACCACCTTACCCAGCTCGTTCAATCGCTCGCAGATCCGGACAAGCTGTGGAACAAGCTGCTCGACATTTGAGGCGTCCACATGATCGGTGATGCTCAAGGCCCGGTACCCTTTGACCTGGGCCCGGCGAATCAGCTCGGAAGGTCCTAAAACGCCGTCACTCAAAAAGGTGTGCATATGCAGGTCAATCATCGGATGGATTCCTTTTCATAGCGTATAATAGCAAAGAATGTTTCTTTGCGCCTGTAGCTCAGATGGATAGAGCACCTCACTCCTAAGGAGGGGGCCGGCCGTTCGAATCGGCCCAGGCGCACTTTCATTCTCATGGCTGGTCGTACTGCAGGAGGGAGATCACATTCACCCCGTATGGCTTCAACCGCTCCCTTCCTTTAAGGAAAGCCAGCTCCACCAAGAAAACGGCGCCCACAACCTTTCCTTTCAGCTCTTGCACCAGCTTGATCGCCGCCTCGGCCGTTCCGCCGGTGGCTAACAGATCGTCGACCACCAGAACATTCGCCCCCGGCAGAAAGGCGTCGGTGTGAATCTCCGAGGTGGCGGACCCGTATTCCAAAGAATAGGAAGCCTTGACCGTGTTCCAGGGCAGTTTTCCGGCCTTGCGGACCGGCACAAGACCTGTTCCCATGACGAAAGCCATCGCGGACCCGATGATCAGCCCCCGCGACTCGATGGCGGCAATCGCATCCACTTTCGTCGATCGGCATCGGGCTGCGAGCTGCTCCACCATCTCGCGGAAGGCCTTTGGATCCTGCCACATCGGGGTGATGTCTTTAAAAACAATCCCAGGTTTCGGATACCCGGGGATGTCCCGAATGTAGCTTTTCAGGTCAATGCTCATGAGGCGTTTTCCTTCTCTTTGGCGGCCAGAAAGAGGGACAGTTTCTTCTCTGCAGACAGCTGGATCTGCCGCACTCGCTCGCGGGTGATCCCCAATCGCTTGGCCGTCTCCCCTAAGGTGTAGGCCACACCGTCCAACAAGCCGAACCGGAATTTCAGCACATCCCGTTCCCGGTCGGTCAAGCGGCTGAGCAGATCCTCCACCTGCTCATGTCGGAGAAACTCCACCAACTCGTCCTTCGTGGAGGGAGAATCGGGATGCTCCACCAAGTCCATAAACTGCGAGGTCCCATCCTCCCCCAATGGAGCATCCAAAGAGGCCGGCTGGACCAATATTCCCTCGATCTCCTGGACTTTCTTCACTGGAAGCTTCATGGCCCGGGCCACTTCGCCGGTGGCCGGTTTTCTTCCCAGCTTCTGGCTCAGGCGCTCCGTCACCTTCCGATAACGGGAGATGATGTCGGTCATGTAGACCGGGATTCGAATGGTTTTTCCCTGATTGGCGATGGAACGCAAAACATACTGCTTGATCCACCACGCGGCATAAGTGGAAAACCGGAATCCTTTGCCGGGGTTGAATTTGGTCACCGCCCGCATGAGACCTAGATTTCCTTCTTCAATCAGGTCGGAGATCGGCATGCCCAGGTGGCTGTAACGCTTGGCGATCGAGATCACAAGCCGCAGGTTGGACCGGATCATTTTCGCCCTGGCCGCCGCATCCCCTTTGCGGATGCGGCGGGCCAAGCTGATCTCTTCCTCTGCCGTGAGAAGCGGGATGTCCTTAATGTCTTTCAGATAGAGCTTCAGTGGATCAGCCATGTAGGAGTTCCCTCACTTCGTTCGGGATGAAATTCGGCCTGCAGACCTGCGTCGTTTCACTCCGTCAGTCTGGGCTTCATTCACCTTTAAGACCGCTTGCGCGGCAGACAATCGGGCGATCGGCACCCGATAGGGAGAACAGCTCACGTAATTCAACCCCACCCGATGACAGAACTCGATGCTGGCAGGATCGCCCCCATGCTCGCCACAGATGCCGATCTTCAAATCCGGCCGTGCCTTCCGGCCGGCTTCAATGGCCAGCTTCATCAGTTTTCCGACACCGGTCTGATCAATCGAAGCAAACGGATTGGCCTTGACGATTTCATGCTCCGTATAAGCCGGCAGGAACGAGCCGCTGTCGTCGCGGCTCATCCCCAACACGGTCTGCGTCAGGTCGTTGGTGCCGAAGCTGAAGAACTCGGCGTCGGCGGCGATCTCATCCGCCACCAATGCGGCGCGCGGAATCTCGATCATCGTGCCCACCAGATAGCTGATCTTTTGCTTGGTAGCCGCCTCGACCTCCTTGGCGACCCGATGGACGATCTCCAACTGCAACTGCAGCTCTTTCGGGAAACCAACCAGCGGAATCATGATCTCCGGATGAACCTTGATCCCTTCCTTCTGGACATGGGCGGCTGCCTCGAAGATCGCCCGGGCCTGCATTTCGGTGATCTCCGGATAGGAGATTCCCAAACGGCACCCCCGATGCCCCAGCATCGGGTTGGCTTCGTGCAGCTGCGCCACACGGGCGGCGATCTTCTCGTAGGGAATCCCCAGCTTCTCCGCCAACTCCCGCATCACCTCGCCGTCGTTGGGCAAAAACTCGTGCAGGGGAGGGTCCAGCGTCCGGATGGTGACCGGCAATCCCTTCATCTGCCGGAAAATCCCGATGAAATCCTCCCGCTGGTACGGCAGAAGTTTCGCCAACGCCCGCTGGCGGGCCTCGGTGGTCTCCGCGATGATCATCTCACGCACCGCGTCGATCCGGTTTCCGCCGAAGAACATGTGCTCGGTCCGGCACAGCCCGATCCCCTCGGCCCCGAAACCGACCGCGTTGGCCGCTTGGTCCGGTTGATCGGCATTCGTCCGGATGTTCAGCCGCCGCACCTGGTCGGCCCATTTCATCAGCGTGGCGAACTGCTGATAGATCACGCTCTTTTTGGGGCTTAAGGTCTTGGTCACCAAGACCTGCACGATCTCACTCGGGGCGGTCTTCACCTGCCCCTGAAAAACCTCGCCGGAGGTTCCATCAATCGAGAGGGCATCCCCTTCCCGAATGGTGCGGCCCTTGACCCGCATCGTCCGGGTCGCATAATCCACATGGATGTCCTGCGCACCGCAGACACAAACCTTCCCCATCTGCCGGGCCACAAGGGCGGCGTGGCTGCTGACTCCACCTCGCGCCGTCAAAATCCCTTCCGCGGCGATCATCCCGCGTAAATCCTCCGGGGTGGTCTCAATCCGGGCCAGCAGGACCCTCTCTCCTTTATGAGCCATCGCCACGGCATCCTCCGCGTTGAAGACCACCTTGCCGCTGGCAGCCCCCGGCCCCGCCGCCAATCCGCGACAGAGAAGCCGGCCGGCCCGCTCCGCTTCGTGGCGGCTGACCCGATCAAAGACCGGCGCCAACACGTGGGCCAGCGAATCGGCCGGCACCCTCGCAAGCGCTTTTCTCCAATCAATCAGTTTTTCCTGCACCATCTCCACAGCGATTCGAACCGCGGCCAACCCGGTCCGCTTGCCGTTGCGGGTCTGAAGCATGTAGACCTTGTTGTCTTCAATGGTGAACTCGAAGTCCTGCATGTCTTTGAAGTGCTTCTCGAGGAGGTGGCGGATCTTTTCCAACTCCTTGTGGGCCTTGGGCATCTCCCGGGCCAGGTCGGCAATCGGATGCGGCGTGCGGATGCCGGCCACCACGTCTTCTCCCTGCGCGTTGATCAGGTATTCGCCGTAGAACTCCCTGCGCCCGGTGGCTGGGTCCCGGGTGAAGGCAACCCCCGTGGCGCTGGTGTTGCCCATGTTGCCAAAAACCATCGCCTGCACGTTCACCGCCGTGCCCCACTCGTGGGGAATGCCGTATTTGCGCCGGTAGACGATCGCCCGGTCGTTGTTCCAGGAGCCGAACACCGCACCGACGGATCCCCACATCTGCTCGCGCGGATCCTGCGGAAAATCCCGGCCGGTATGCCGCCGAATCAACTGCTTGTACCGGCGGACCAGCTCCTCCAGGTTGCCGGCGGTGAGGTCCGTATCCTTCTCGACGCGGACCTCTCTCTTCAAGGTGTGCATGATCTCTTCAAACGGCTCGTGATCGTCTTTGCCCTTGGCTTGGATCCCCATGACGACGTCGCCGTACATCTGGACGAACCGCCGGTAGCTGTCCCAGGCAAACCGGGGGTTGCCCGAACGCTTGGCCAGCACCTCCACCGTCTTGTCGTTGAGCCCCAAGTTGAGGATCGTGTCCATCATTCCAGGCATTGACTCGCGCGCCCCGGAACGGACGCTGACCAGCAAAGGATTTTTCATGTCGCCGAACTTCTTGCCGGTCAATTCTTCCAACCGGACAATGGTACCCTCAACCTGTTTGCTAAGTTCTGGGGGGTAGGTATGCTTGCGTTGGTAATAATAAGTGCAGACTTCGGTGGTGATGGTGAATCCGGGGGGGACCGGCAACCCGATCCGGGTCATCTCCGCCAGGTTGGCCCCCTTGCCGCCCAACAGGGCTTTCATCTGGGCCGACCCGTCGGCCTTCCCGCCGCCGAAGAAATAGACGTATTTGGACGCTTTCGGCATTACACCCTTCCCGTTATTCCCGCGAAAGTGGGAATCCGTTTTGATCCTCGTTTCCGCGAGGATGACAGTCTCTCTGGTCATGTAGGTTCGATCCCGGCTAACGGGAGCTTCGCCAGATCGGCGAAGTGCGCCGCCAACGATTGATGAATTTCATTTAGAAGACCGATTCTATTCCATTTAAGGTTCGCGTCTTCACTCATGACAAAAACCTTCTCAAAAAACTCGTGAACATTTGGATAAAGAGCGCTATAGGTTTCTACAGCCTCCTCATACTTTCGATGAGAAAGCTGTCTTTGAATGAGATCCTCTTTCTTCCTCCAAATTGCTAAAAGTTCTTTTTCGGCAGTTTCTTTAAGGACAGATGAATCTTTAAGAACGAGCGGAATCTGATACTTACCTTTTTCTGCTGCTGCTCTTACAATTCGAGTTGTTCGTTCAGCTACTTTCGCTGCCTTCAAGAAGATCTGCTTCCTGTCCGAACCGTCGGTGTGGTTCTTCCACAGAAAACGCAGAAGATCTAACCGCTCTTTTGCGTCAGCTAAATCATCCGACACCGCCGCCAGAACGGCTTCAATCAGGGGCTGATCCTCACTGCTATGCCGCTGAAGCCACTCGAAACGCTCAAGAATAAAAGCTTTAAGCTCTTTCTTGAGCGTTTCCCGTCCTACTGTCAACTTAGCGCCCCACGATTGTATCCCCTCGTCGAGAATCGTGTCAATGGACAGCCTCCGGAAAAACAAACCTTCCGAACTATGAATCACACTTGGTTCTACCGCCGGTCGCCAAGGGTGGGAAGAGGTAAACTCCGTAAGGATCCGCACAATTCCCAATGCATGGCGTCGTAAGCCATAAGGGTCGAGCGAACCGGTGGGCTTAAGCCCAACTCCGAAATAACCGATCAAGGTGTCAAAACGGTCCGCAAGCCCAATCATTGCCCCGAGGGGTCTTGATGGTAGGGGGTCGTTCGCGGTCCGAGGGCGATATTGCTCAGTAATTGCTTGAAAGACCGGTTCTGGTTTACCTTCTTTTCGAACATAAAACCCTCCAACTACTCCTTGAAGTGAGGGAAACTCTCGGACCATCTGAGTTACCAAATCGGCTTTGCACAACTGGGCGACAGGCGTGAGATAAGGCCGGACCAAATCATCGAGACCCTTAAGCTGCGTGGCGATGGATTTCATCAGCCGCTCCAACCGTGGGATCCGGTCGGAAACTGTGCCCAGCTTTTCATGAAAGATGACCTTCGACAGCTCCGGGACTTTTGCCTCAAGCGAAGTTTTTGTGTCCTCGCGATAAAAGAAGCGGGCGTCGGTGAAACGTGCCTCGAGAATCCGCTCGATGTTGCCCATTACTTCATCAGCGTTTGTGGGTTCTCCCTCCAAAACAGCCAAGAATTTTGGCAGCATTCGACCTTCCGAGTCATAAACGCTGAACAGCTTCAAATGCTTAGCCATCGATGTAGCTAAGACTTCCGCGGGCAGATCGAGAAAGCTTTCTTGAAACGATCCGACCTCCACCACCGGATCCTCCGCCAAGAAGGTGACAGTGTTTAACAACCAGTCAAACTCCTCGGGGGAGGGGTCCTGCAATCTTCCTCCCAACTGTTTGGCCGCTCTTGTCAGTTCTCTCAGGATATCCTCAGATTTTTTACGTGGGACTTCCTCAAACTTACAATCCATTGGAGGGGCTTCTGCAGTCTGTTTCCAAATCAAACCGTGTTCAAATTTCACATGAAGACGATCCATTGTAGAAGAATAAGTCCCCGCGGAAGCGACTCGAACCGGACTTCCCGAACCGCGTCGAAGACCATAGGTCAAACGATTGCTTTCTAGAAATCCAACCGTACATGTCACTACTTTAGACCCGTACAGAGCAAGAAGCCAGCGGATGGGCCTGGCGAATTTAACGCCGGAATCATCCCACCGCATCGTTTTCGGAAAGACAATCCTTTGGACGATCAGCGGGATCGCCTTCGCTAAAACTTCCTCCGCTGGAATGGCCCGTTCCAAAACAAGCCGCTCACCTTTCGGGGTGCTCTTCCGCTTGAGCATGGAAAAAGGAACCCCCTGCTTTTTGGCAAACCCCTTAGCGGCATCGGTGAGATTTCCACTCGCGTCAAAAGCAATGGAAACCGGTGGACCTTCCTCCGTTTTGTGAACCTTCGGACTCACACCCCGGACAACCAAAACGAGCCGCCGAGGAGTCGCGAAACTTTGAAGCTCCTTCCAGACTATTTCTTCCTTATCCAATGCAATTTTGGCAGAGGAAGCCAGCCCACCGGCCAACCCAGGTCCTTTGTTATCCCGATCCAGAACCGTCGGCAGGTAGTCGGCCGGGAGTTCCTCGCAGCCGATCTCGAGGAGGAAATCTTGCGGCGCGTCATTGCGAGCGGAGCGAAGCAATCTCGTTTTAGAAGCGGGATTGCTTCGGGCACTCCGTGCCCTCGCAATGACGGCCTTACTCATCCTTTTTCTCCACGTAGGCTTCGGCGCAGCGTTTGGCCAGGTTCCGGACGCCGGCGATCAAGGTCGGGCGCTCGTTGACGCTGACCGCGCCCCGCGCATCGAGTAGGTTGAACGCGTGCGAGGTCTTTAAAAGCTGTTCGTACGCCGGCAGGATCAAGCCAGCCTCAAGCAGTTTCTTCGCCTGGGCGTAGGCCTCCTCGAAATAGCGGCGCTGGAGCGTGGTGTCGGCATGCTCGAAGTTGTAGGCGGAACCTTCGATCTCCTCCCGACGGTGGATGTCGCCGTAGGTGAACTCCTTGTTCCACTGAATGGCGTAGAGGTCCAGCTTGCCCTGCAGGAACATGGCGATCCGCTCCAGCCCGTAGGTGATCTCCGCGGAGATCGGCTCCAGATCAATTCCTCCCACCTGCTGGAAATAAGTGAACTGCGTCACCTCAAGGCCATCCAGCCAGACCTCCCAGCCTAAGCCCCACGCCCCGAGGGTGGGAGACTCCCAGTCGTCCTGCACGAACCGAACGTCGTGGGCGCTCAAATCAATTCCCAACATCTCGAGCGATTTCAAATAGAGTTGCTGCACGTCGGCCGGCGATGGCTTCAAGATCACTTGATACTGGTAGTACCGCTGCGCCCGCAAGGGATTCTTGGCGTAGCGGCCGTCGGTGGGGCGGCGGGAGGGCTGCACAAAGGCGACGTTCCATGGCTGCGGGCCCAGGGCTTTAAAAAAGGTAAACGGATGAAAGGTCCCGGCCCCCATCTCCATGTCGTACGGCTGGGCGATCAAGCAGCCCTGATCGGCCCAGAATCGTTCCAGGCGCATGATGAGATCTTGAAACGTGAGCGTTTTAGTTTTCTTCATGCTTCGACAGGCTCAGCACGAACGGATATCGGTCCTTCCAACCCAAGCGCGCTTAAGAAACTCCGGCTCTTGAGTTCCCGGTCCAGCAAAGTCCCAAGAAGCTGGCTGATCAGCGCGCGCAACTCATCCTCCACTTCACGGCTCAACCGCAGGCGGGTCAAGCGATCCAGCGGCGTCTGAAGGATCTGCTGGAGCGTCGCCTTCCCGCCGGGGGACAACGGCAGTGTCTCCGTCGAGGCAACCAAACCGCTTAATTTCAACAGATTCACTTCAAAAAAACGGGCGATGGACCGTGGATCTGTTCCCTCTTCCAATGCCTTCAACGTGCCGACCAAAAGATCGAAAATTTCCGGATGGCGGTCCCCCACCTCGGTCATCGCATCCACCAGATCCAGACACAATCCGGCGTAAGCAGTCTTCACCAGATCCCGCCGGATCGGATCGAACGGATCGATCAAATCGAAGCTGCTGACGAGCGATATCGTAGACCGCTTGCGCTCATACACCACGATCGCCTGGCGGGTCAGCGGCTCCAGGTACCAGGGAACCGCCGCCCGGGCGCCCCGCACTCCCTTGACCAAGCCATGAATTTTCCCGAGATCCCGTGTGAAGGCGATCAGAATCAAGCTGGTCTCGCGGATTTCCTGTCGCCTTAAGATTACCGCTTCGGTTTTTTGCATCGCGCTATGGACTTTTCTCCGGCTTCACCACTTCCGGGCCCACCATACCGGCTGAGATCACCAATTTCAATCCGTCCTCCACCGACATGTCCAATTCAATCACCGATTCCCGGTCCGCCAAGATCAAAAAGCCGGTGGTTGGTGTCGGGGTATGGGGGATAAAAACGCTTAGGACATGCTTGGGCATTTTCTCGAGCAGTTCACCTTTGCTATCAGAGGTGATAAAACCTATGGCGTACAATCCTTTTCGGGGCCATTCCAGCAGAACCACTCGGCTAAAAACACCTTTCTCCCCACCCTTAAAAGCATTGGCGATCTCTTGAATGGTCTGGTAAATCTTCCCCACCATCGGAACGCGACGGAACAGTCTTTCCCAAAAGGAAAAAAATCGGCGCAGAATTAAAATCCGGGTTCCAAACCCAATGAAGGCGATGAGCAAGAACATGACCAGGGCGATGACCACCCTGACGACGAGCGTTCTCCATCCATGGATCACCCAAGGGCTGATCAGGGCGGCCACCGGACCAACGGTCAGCCCGTAAATCCACCCGAAGATCACCTGAAGGATGGTGATCGTGAGGAAGGCCGGTAGAATAACCACAAACCCGGCAAGGAAATTCTTCCAAAGGGTGCGCATTAATGCTCCTTGGCAATCAGCCGGCTCAATCGCCGGGCTTCAGCAGACATTTTCTTATGATCCACCGCTCGCACATGATCGTGCCCCACCAGGTGAAGTATCCCATGAATGAGATATTTCTCGATTTCCTTCATCGGATCCCGTGGGTGCCGACGCGCCGCCATCTCCACTGAGATGGCGATATCACCCAACAACCGGGGCCGTTGTCCTTCGACAGGCTCAGGACGAACGGCCTTCATCGGGAAGCTCAACACATCCGTCGGGGATGGGTCGCCCATCCAACGTTCATGCAATGTGGCCATCTGCCGGTCCCCCGTCAGCAACAAGCTCAGGACCATTTTCTCCCGTCGAAGCCCTTCAAGCAACTTTTCGGCAACTCGTTTCACTCGCCGGACATCCACCCGGATCCGCCGCTGGGCGTTTCGAAGCTCAACCGGCATGACCCCTTAAGCCACCACGGCATCCGATTCTTCGCCGGGAAGCTTCGGGTATTCAATCCGGGTGTGGTAGATCCCGGCCAGCACCCGGATGAAGGCCTCTGAAATTCGGTGAAGATCCTTCAGCGTCAGATCGCATTCATCCAGCTGCCCATCGATGAATTTGTTGTTGACGATCCGGCGGACCACCTCCTGGATTTTGGCCGGGTTCTTCTCCGGCAACGCACGGCTGGCCGCCTCGGAGGAATCGGCCAACAGAGCGACGGCTGTCTCCCGTGTCTGAGGCTTCGGCCCGGGATAACGGAATCGCTCTTCCTTCAGCTGCGTCTCGTCCTCGACCTCTTCCAGCGCCCGCCGGTAAAAATAGTAGATGAGCCCTGTCCCGTGATGGCCGGGGATGAAATCAATGATCGCTTGGTTCAAGTGATAGCGCTGGGCCAGTTTGATTCCTTCCTTCACGTGGTTCAGAATCACCAAGCTTGACATGGAGGGAGCCAGCCGGTCGTGCCGGGAGGCGGCTGGTGGCTGATTCTCCACGAAATATTCCGGGTGCAGCATCTTGCCGATGTCGTGGAAATAGCAGCCGACCCGGGCCAGCAGGGTATTTGCCCCAATGGCCTCACAAGCCGCCTCCGCCAGCCGGGCGACGATCAGGCTGTGGTGGTAAGTCCCGGGCGCTTTGACGCTCAACTCCCGAAGAAGAGGATGGTTCAGGTCCGAAATCTCCAGCAAGGTGACCTCGGTCACCCGCTGGAAGACCGTCTCGCAGATCGGCAGGAGGCAGTAGGTCAGGAGACTGGCCAACACGCCGCTCACCAAGGCGGCGGCGCTGCGCTCGAGCGCTGATGGAAACGGCCATTCCATGATCAGGTAGCCGCAGAAAATCGTCACCGCCTGGGCGGCACCGATGATCAACGCCACCCAGAAGAAATCAATCCGCCGGCGGATCCCGCGCACCAAGTAGCCGCCGACAAAGGAACCGACACTTAAACCCACGATGAGCGGTAGCTCCGCATGGATCCGCAGAGCCACCAGCCCGGTCACCAGCAGCCCAACCACGATCCCCAGCCGCTGCTCCAAAAGCATCCCCACCAGCATCGGGACCGCGGCCACTGG
>Ga0209515_10002525_pt1 | contig 27994 bp, 23 predicted proteins | sample Subgroupgradi54m_FD_187454 | JGI IMG/M metagenome (GOLD analysis project Ga0209515, IMG submission 187454) | Subsurface groundwater microbial communities from S. Glens Falls, New York, USA - GMW60B uncontaminated upgradient, 5.4 m (SPAdes)... ... | reverse complement strand
CCCTCAACAGGAGAGATCTTATCTATGGTTGGATCAGTTGATTACTTTGCCACCCCCTCAGGAGCCTTTAACGTTACAACAGCTCTTCGTCAACCTGGAAGTTCGATAAAGCCGCTGATGTATTCTTTTGCTTTAGGCCACGGTTTCACAGCAGCCTCAATAATTGATGATTCTCCTGTGACTTTCAGCAGTAGTGGAGGCCCTTCCTACAGTCCAGTAAACTATGATGGAAGATACCATGGTAAAATGCCTTTGCGCTTTGCTCTTGCCAATTCCTACAATGTGCCGGCAGTAAAAGTTCTAAATTCCATAGGCGTGGACAATTTTGTTAATCAAGCCAGACTGCTTGGGATAACAACATGGAATGATTCTTCACGGTTTGGTTTATCTCTTACCCTGGGAGGTGGGGAAGTGCAGATGACAGATATGGCCACAGCATTTGGTGTTTTTGCCAACGGAGGAAAAAAAGTCAATATCAGCCCAATTGTGAGGGTGAATAATGATTTGGATGATACTATTTATAATGGTAAGTTGCAAGCTGGGCAAGTTTTAGATCCTGGGATAGCCTATATCATCTCAGATATTCTTTCAGATAATCAAGCAAGATTAACTGCTTTTGGTCCCTACTCATCTTTGGAAATCAAAGGGCACAAGGTTTCTGTTAAAACAGGAACAACCGATAGCAAAAAAGACAACTGGACAATTGGCTATACTCCGGATTTTTTGGTTGCAGTCTGGGTCGGTAATAATGATAATACGCCAATGAATCCGCAACTTACATCCGGGATAACTGGAGCTGCACCAATTTGGAATAGAGTAATGACTTATTTATTGAACGAGTATGAACAAAAAGATTCCTGGTTAACCAAACCCTCTGATATTGCCGAAAAAAAATGTTACAACGGAAGAATTGAATATTTTATAAAAGGAACAGAAAATACTGCTACTTGTGGCGGGGTAAGTTTTCTCTCACCAAGCCCAACGCAAAAACCAAACTAAGGTGTCTTGGGTTTAATCACAGCAAAACCAACCAGCGGCTGAAGAACCTTTGGCACAACTACTAACCCATCTTTCTGTTGATTATTTTCCAACAAAGCAATTAGAATTCTTGGAGAAGCAAGAACTGTGTTATTTAAAGAATAGCAATATTCAGTTTTGCCTTCCTTAGTTTTGTATTTAATATTTAATCTTCTGGTTTGGAAATCACCCATTATAGAATTAGACATAGCCTCTCCATACCCGCCTCGTGAAGGCATCCACACCTCAATATCATATTTTTTAATCTGTGGCTCTCCCGTTTCACCTGTTGACATAAGCATCACCCGGTAGGGAAGGGCCAGTTCTTCCAGAATTTCTTCTGCATTTTTCTCCAGCTGTTCATGAAGTTTTTTTGCTGCCTCGAGATTATTTTCTGATAAAACAACCTGTTCAACTTTCCAAAACTCGTGGACGCGATAAAGTCCTTTTGTGTCTTTGCCATATGCTCCGGCCTCTTTTCTGAAGCAGGGTGAAAAAGCAACGTTTTTTGAAGGTAAGTCTTGGACCTCAAAAATTTGGTCAGCAAAATAGGCCATCATGGCAACCTCAGAAGTTCCTGCAAGATAGGCGTTGTCATCGTTTAGCTTATAAACCTCTTTCTCACCCCAGGGAAGTTGTCCAGAACCAAAAAGACTAAACTGCTTTACTATTGAGGGGGCTATAAAAGGAGTAAAACCCTTTTTTACTAATTTTTGAAAGGCATAAAACATCAGTGCTGAGTGCAAAATAGCCAATTCATTTTTAAGAAAATAGCCTCTAAAGCCTGATACTTTTGCTCCTTGTGCCAAGTTTAAAAGATCAAGATTTTTCCCAAGCTCAATATGCGATTTGGGCTTAAAATCAAACTTTGGCTGCTTACCCCATTTTTTGATTTGCTTGTTGGCTTTTTCATCTCCAACAGGGACTTCCTCAAGTACAACATTAGGAACACTTAAGAGTAATTGGGTTAAATTTTGTTCAACCGAAAATAATTCATCTTCAATTTTTTTGAGTTGGTTTTTTATTTCTCGACCTTTTTCTCTTAATCCTTCGGTTGGTTTTTCCTTAGCTAATTTATTTCTTTGCTCACGAAGCAATTGAACTTGCAAGATCAGATCTCGTCTTTGATCATCAAGTTTAAGAACCATATCAAGATCAATTTGACGGTTTTTGTTTTTGGCAGCAGAAATCACTTTCTGTTTATTTTGGCGAATGAAATCTACAGATAGCATAATTTATTGTAGCAGATACTTTTCTATCTTTTTTACCAAGCGCCTGGCCGCTTTTAACCTGTGGTTTATTCTGTCATGCTCTTTGTTTGTTAACTCATCGTAATATTTGTTAAGTCCTTTCACAACAAACAGTGAACGGAAAGGATAACCGATGATTCTTCTGCTGCTTGGTTTATCTACAAAATAACCGTAAATTGCTTCGGTTTCAAAAAAAGTTGTGTTAGTCTGAGGATCAAAAAAACAGACACAAGTGGTAAAAGAGCCAGTTCTTTTTCCTTTTGGAAAACCAATGAGACGTTTTAGAGTGTATGCAATCAGTTCTTCGTCTGAGGCTTCTCGATTTAACCACAGCCTAGACTTTACTCCTGGTTCACCAGCCAAGATATCAATCCCAAGCCCGCCGTCATCAGCGACAATAGGAAGTTGCGTTAACCCAGCATAGAATTTTGCCTTTAACAAAGCATTGGCCTCAAAAGTTAGACCAGTTTCTTCTGGTTGTTGGGTAATATTTAAGCCACTTAATGAAACGATTTTAATGCCTTGTTGTTCCAACGGTTTCAATCCTTGTTTTAATTCTGCCAACTTTCCTGGATTGTGAGTGGCTATCAATAAAGTTTTCATTATTCCCATTCTATTGTAGCAGGAGGTTTGTTGGTTATATCATAGACTACACGATTGACTTGCTTTATCTCGTTAGCGAGTCTGACAGCCATTCTATCCAGAAACTCATATGGTAGGCGAGCCCAGCGTACGGTCATAGCGTCTTTTGCCTCTACTATTCGTATAGCCACTGTTTCTCCGTATGATCTACCGTCTCCTCTTACTCCTGTTGTTTTTATTCCTGGATAGACAGCAAAAGCTTGCCAAACCCGATTATCCAGTTTGGCTTTATTTAATTCTTCCTGAATGATTTTATCTGCCTGGCGCACAAGTTTAAGTCTTTGCTCGGTTACTGCTCCAACGATTCTGACAGCAAGTCCTGGCCCAGGAAAAGGTTGTCGTTGCAAAATTTCCTTAGGTAGTCCAAGTATTTTTCCTATCTCTCTAACCTGGTCTTTATAAAAAGTTCGCAAAGGCTCAACTAAAATAAGCTTCATCCTTCCCGGAAGAGCCCCGACATTATGGTGTGATTTGATCCTTTGGCTGTGTTTTGTTCCAGAGCTTTCAATCACATCCGGATAAATAGTTCCCTGAACAAGGTATTTGGCTCCAAGGGCTTTTGCTTCCTCCTCCAGAACATCAATAAACGTTTTGCCAATTATTTTGCGTTTTTTTTCCGGATCAACAACACCCTTGAGTCTTTGCAGAAATAGACCCTGAGCGTTAACTTGTTTAATGTTCATTTTGTAATGTCGCCTGAAAGTTTCACGCAGCCTGCTGGTTTCTTCCTCTCGCATCAAACCGGAATCAATATAAATACAAGTTAAATTGCCACCTATTGCCTGGTGTGTCAGTACTGCTGCAACAGTCGAATCCACCCCACCAGATAGAGCACAGATTACTTTATTTTCTTGGACAGAGTCTTTAATATCCTTGATAAGGTTATCAACATTTTGTTTATTGATAACCATTGGTTTAGTTGGAACTTTGCAGATGGCTAAAAAGTTGGTAAGCACCTGTTGGCCAAATTGAGTGTGAATTACCTCCGGATGAAACATGATGCAGTAAATTTTTTTCTGTTTATTAGCCAGAGCAGCATTAACTATATTTTCCGTTTCTGCAAGTTTGACAAAACCAGGGGGAGCTTTGTCAACTTTATCGCCGTGAGACATCCAAACCTGGAAACTGTCTGGTAATTTATCAAAAAGAGGAGATCGTCCAGTTATTTTTAGCTGTGCTGGGCCAAACTCTTTTTTGGCTCCCGGTATAACTGTCCCGCCCAACAAATGGCAAATCAGCTGCTGTCCGTAGCAAATGCCCAAGATTGGAATATTTAACCCAAAAACGTCTTTATCAACTGCTGGCGAATTTGCAGCATAGACTGAGGCCGGACCGCCTGAGAAAATAATGCCTTTGACTGGGTTTTGCTTGATTTCTTTAAGCGCATTTTCCGGAAGAACCAATTTTGCAGATACTCCCATTTCATTGATTCGCCGGTTTATAAGATGTGCCGTCTGCGAGCCAAAATCAACAACCAAGATCATAGGAAATAATTACCACCGGCATTCAAAATTTTGAGGCTGTGCGGGTGGTTTTCTGAGAGACCTGAATTACTGATTCGGATAAATCTGGCTTTCTTTTGAAATTCGGACAAAGTTCTTGAGCCCAGGTAGTAAAAAGAAGTTCGCAAACTTCCTTCTATCTGAACTAGAAAATCTTCTACCTGTCCTTTGTAGGGAACAAGGCTTTCAACTCCTTCTGAGATAAGTTTCTTTTTGTCAGTTTCTCTGGATTGGCCGTACCTTTCAGCTGCTCCTTTTTTCATGGCAGCGACTGAGCCCATGCCTCGATATTGCTTATACTGCTTACCGCCAACCCTAACTGTTTCACCAGGCGATTCATCAAAACCTGAAAAAAGCGAGCCTAGCATTACTGCAGAAGCGCCCAGTGCCAGAGCCTTGGCTATGTCACCAAGTTGTCTTACTCCACCATCGGCTATAACTGGCACTTTCTTAGGCTTGGCTGCTCGTAAGGCCTCAGCCACCGCTGTTAGTTGAGGCATTCCCATACCGGCTATGATTCTGGTGGTGCAAATGCTGCCGGGACCCATTCCAACTTTAACCACATCTGCTCCAGCCTCTATCAGAGCCTTAGTACCTTCATAAGTTGCAACATTACCACTGACAACAGGCAGGGTGGAGTGGTGCTTTTTAAGGTATTGGGTAGCCTCGATTACAGGCTTGGAGTGTCCGTGCCCAGAATCAACGACGATAACATCAACTTGTGCCTTAAGAAGGGACTTGACGCGGACTTGGAAGTCTGGGCCAACTCCTACTGCTGCTCCCACCAAAAGCCTGCCTTTTTTATCCAAGCAGGCTTGTTTTTTATCCTTTACCTGAGCCTGTTTGACCTTGTGGACCATTTGAGCCTGAGTAGCGACGTTTAGGTTGCGATGAATTATGCCCAGTGCTCCTGAGACAGCTAATTTGGCAGCCATTTTTGCCTCAGTAACTGTATCCATCGGGGCTGAGATTACTGGTAGTCTTAAAACGAGATTAGGATGTAATTTAGCGGTTAAATTGACGTCTTGGCGTTTGAAATCGGTGTAGTTTGGAATCAGAAGAAGATCATCAAAAGTGAGTCCTTCAAGGGGAGCCAATTTATCTTTGAAAACGTTTTTGGCATCCATATATAAGTATAACTCACAACCAAAATAATGCAAGAGGAAAGTATTTGGATTGTAATGGTAGGTTATGTCTGCTACAATTTATTTCTATGGCAGAAGAAGATGAAAGATGGAAACCAGTAGGATTAAAAGAAGCATTAGACTTATTAACGGAAGATACAAGTAGAGGTTACAATGTTCATAAAGTTGCATTAACAGATGGTGAAGAAGTACTCAATAATTTATTTGTTGTTTTTGGTGACCAGCCAGAAGCAGCGTCAGAGCAACTTATCCTTGATTTAGCCAAGCTTACTGGAATGCCTATTGCACATTTAGGATCTTTACGATTTCATTGGGAAGAAGCAGAAAAAAAAGGAGGAGAAATTGAACGAAAAAAAGAGCATGTTTTAAGCGGTGGATCATACCACGAACTTTCGCCTACGGGGGAAAATCTTTCTATTCTTGTTACATTTCCACACGAAGTTGACGCAGTGGTCAGTAGGCCAGAAGAGCGTATGCCAGCCCACTTATTGAGTAAAGCCTAAACCTCTTTTAGCCTTTTTGCTACGTTTTTTATCCCAAATTCGATGATCAGGTCGGCTGCTTTGGGCCCGAAGCTGCGGTCAAGAATCACTTGGTAAAAACCTGGGAAAACATCTTTGGCAGAGAGATTATGTTCTTTTAAAATAGCAAAAACTACTTGTTGAATTTTTTCTCTATTTTCTGATTTTAGCTTAGCAAGTTTATCTGCCAGCTTGGTTAGGAAAAGTTGCTGTGGTTTTGTTAATCTGATTTGATTTACCGGTGTAGTGCTTAATTGAATTTTTTCTTCCTGACTAGCATAGTCTGTTAGATAAACCTGGGCAAAGACGACTCTCTCCTCAAGCGTTTCTTTTTCTTCGGAAGTTAAGGGCCGGCCCTTTTGTTGCTCAAAAAATTTAAGAATATCGGTTTTGGTTTTAATCAAATTGACTACTGTCCTAAAACGGGGTAAAAACATGCGCTTGGTTGCAGCAGGACGAACCTCCGACAGCTCTATAATTCTGGCAAAATCACTCAACACTTCAGCCTCTTTACCTTCAGTAATTTTATCCTCCAACTTATCAAAATAAGCATTCAAACAACGATCAAAATCATCGAACAAATTCAAAATAGTTCCTCCATAAGGATCAAAATCCAAGTGAGTATGTACAGGCGTTCTAACTATAAAAAAACGCATAACCTCAGGAGGCAAGATTTGAGTCACTTCCTTGGCAGAAGTACCGATACCCTTGGATGAGGCCATCTTTCTACCACCAACTGTAAACCACTCATAAGAAGAGGCGTAAGGGGGTTCATAGTCAAAAACTTCCCGCGCTACTGCACTGGCAATATCAAAGGAGCCGCCTGAGGACATGTGATCTTTTCCCGACCACTCCACAGTTACTCCAATAACTTTCCACTTGGCTGGCCATTCTACTTTCCATGGAATTTTCCCATTGCCGTTGAAGGGGGAGATTTTGCCTTCAAAACCACACCCTTTGGCCCAGGCCACCATCTTGGCCTCACATTTGTAATAGACTTGTTTGCCGTCCCATCTGTAGACAAAAGTAGTTCCTATTTTGCTACAGTTGGCACAAACAACATTAAAAGGGTGCCAATTTTTGGGTCGGGGTTTTTTGCTGATTTTAAGATAGATTTTTCTAATGGTTTCGGTTGCATCAAGGATCGTTTTGATTACCTCATTCATCTTGCCGGAGTTGTAAAGTTGGGAGCCCCAGATTATATCTGGATGACAATTTATCGTCTCAAAAACCGTGATAAATTCTTGGGCATAAAACTGAGCAAAACTAGCATAACCTTTCTCAGGAGAAGGTATTTTGTAAAGTTGCATACCGGCGTATTGTTCCCATTTAGAAAAATCAAGGTAAGAGGGGATTGAATCCATGGGGTCTTGATCATCAAAGACATAGGTGTATTTTGCTTTAACGCCGTTTTCCAGTAAAACTTTGTAAAGCAGATCGTGAATAACCACACCTCTTAATGAGCCAACATGAATCCTGCCTGATGGGGTTTTCATATCATCAACCCACTCAAGAGGAAGTTCGCGTTGTTTAATTTTTTTTACTTCTCGATCAACCCAAATCATAGCAAGATATTATTGTAGCAGATTCTTATTTTATCTTGAGGATTTTATAGGAAGTTTTTCCAGCCGGGACTTCTATTTCAACCGTTTCGCCTAAACTTTTTCCAAGTAGTGCTTTGCCGATAGGAGAAGTTGAGGATAGTTTTTTTTGCAATGGGTCTGCTTCAAATTCGCCAACAATGCGAAAAGTATCTTTTTGTCCATCTGTCTCTATCATGACTACAGAGCCTAAGGAAACCTGTTGATAATTTACGTTATTTGCTACGATTTGTGCATTTTTTGTCACTTCTTCAATTTCTTGAATCCGTTTTTCAACCAGTTCTAAATTTTCTTTGGCTGCAGTATATTCACTGTTTTCACTCAGGTCTCCCATGCCCCGGGCTTTTTGTAAGCGGTCAACAGCTTCTTGTCTTTGATTTTCTTTAAGGTCTCTAAGCTCTTCCCTTAATTTGTCAAGACCTTCTTGCGTAAGCTGTATTTTATTCATAGGACTTCTTTTAAAAAAATGAACCCCCTCAACTTGTGAACACGGGGGATTGTGATAGAATAATACTACAAAAAGAGCTCAAAGTCAACCTGTCAAGACCCCGTCGTCTAGAGGCCTAGGACGTATGATTCTCATTCATACAACACGGGTTCAACTCCCGTCGGGGTCACCAAACGAGAATGAGATCTGTCATAGTCCTTCTTTAGAGCTACATAAGGAGCTAAACTTGGTGTTCCAGAAACAAGTTCTTGATAGGTAGGAGCCAATGAGAAGATGAGGCCAAAATAGGCAGCCCTTTTCATAGGATCGGAGCCTCCCAGTAGCAAATCATCCAGGTGTTCCAGAAAATATTTAACAGTCTCTGTTACCTCCTTAATATCTATCGACTCTTTTGTGTATTTGTTTTTTTCCGCCTCAAGATTCTCTATTTCTTTTTCAATCTTAACAAGATCTTCTTCCATGTAACGAATCGCAGCTTCAGACACAAGGATTTTAATCTTGTCGGCAATTAATTTGGATGAGATCTTAAGCTCTGCAATTCTCGTCTCAATTACCTTATCATCCTTATCAAGCGTCTGTTGTCTTTTATCCCACTCTTCCAAAACTGCACTCATCAGCTCATCAATATAGTCTTTTGTGATATTAAGATTTTTTACAAAGTTATAGATTACCTCTTCAAAGTCTTTTTTGCTAACTCTGAAATAATGCCCTCTTTTATTGCAATGATATGCAGGATAATACTTGCCCAATTTACCCCGTGAGGCGCTTCCATACAAGGGTTTTTCACAAGTTGGGCACATTACGTAGCGCTTATACGGAAAGTCCGGGTTTCGCACACCCTTTTTCAAAAGCCAATCAGGTGGCTTTTCTTTATAAATCCTAATCTGCCCTTGCACCTCTGTGATTATGATTTTTCCTTTATTTGCCTTGTTAAAATCCTCAATCGAGACCAATCCTTCAAATTTTCCTTTGACTGGATGATCTTTGGTCCAGGCTTCAATATTTACTCCTGCATAGATTGGGTTTTGAATTTTTGTCCAAAGTTGTTTGAGAGTCAATTTCTTTTCCCCAACCTGGTCAATAATCTGTTTTTTATCCTGCTTATTTCTTATCAGCTTTACTCGTGATTTGTAACCTAATTTGTTTACCTCATCAACTATCTGTTGGTCACTCATGTTGCCCCGAATTCTTAGCTCAAACATCTTTTTGATCCATAAAGACTCCTGAGGGTGAGGTTTTAAAATAACTCGCTTTCCATGTTCTGTTTCAACTTTTTCATTTATGTACCCTAAAGGTGCAGATCGTACTCTATAACCCATCCTAACATATCGTATTTCTGCTCCGATCATTCTAGTCATAATATCTCGCATTTCATCTTTTGCCCGCTCCGCCTCCAGGATCTCTGCTTTTTTTGTCGGTTGATAAACGCTCCAGTCGTAGGAGATTCCCAAATGTTCTAAAGTATTGACCTGCTGAGTCCCAATTATCCCATAGATATCAACAAGCTTTACTCCGTAGCGGGTAAGCTGCATTTTAAGATGATCGTAGGAGTAGGACCCTCCTCTTGTGAAGCGGTCAATTGATTTGATGATAAAAAGCTGAATGTCGTTTTTGGGGTCTTTACAGTAATCTATGGCCTCTTGTATGGGTTGTTGTTCGCGAGAGGCCGATTCTATAAAGACAAAAAATTTCTTAATAACAATATTGTGAGTTTGGGCGAAACGCTCAATCTGCTCTTTTTGAGCCTCCGGAGAGTCCCCCTGAAGGCCTTGTTTAATAGAGGAGATTCTTATTGCAACTACGGCATTCTCTTGAGTAATTGGCCCACTCATGTTACCTTTTAACTGGTAATAAGTTTTTACTTTGATATTCCAGCAGACGATCAACAATAATATTGGCAATAACGCGGATTCTTTCCTTTGTAGTAAAAGAAGAAGTAGAAGGTCTATTATGAGGTTTATCTTTGACAATTCTTATTTTCCTCTTATCCATATAAGGATAGTATATATCCAAATATGGATAGTTGTCAAGCGCAAATGAGCCTCACCGCAACTAAACCTATAGTATCATTTCCTTACATTTGTGATATACTAAAGAAGTATGGGGGATAATCAAACATTCGAGGTTACGAAGAAAGTAGGTCGTAAGCTAAAGGCGGCTCGGGAGAAAAAGAATCTCTCGCAAGCTGAGGTGGCGGAAAAAGCAGATATTAATGCTAACTACTATGCAAGAATTGAGCGAGGAGAAGTAAATCCTTCGCTAGAGATTATTCACAATATCATTAAGGCGCTTGGTATTAAGTCCTCAGATATTCTTTCGTTTTAGTTCTCAGTTGAATTAAGTTCTAGACTTTTCTTCCTCTTCACCGGCTTCAAGAAGATCTAGTCCTTTTACTGGTAGAGCAGCTTGACCGACCTTACCTTGAATTCCACCAACTATATTAATAGTTGAAGACATCAACCGATCAGCCTGAGATTCTCTCATTTTCCAGATCCTCTCATATGCTTCGCGCTCTTTTCTAACCTGAGACTTCATTTCTCTATAAACCTCAACCATAGCTTCGACCTGTTGCAGGAATTCATGACTGGTTATGAATTCAAACAGGTAGTCTTTTTTTTCACCTCTGTGAGTAGTTTTTGCTATCTGGAATCCAACGTCTAACAGGTTTTTACGCAGCAGGTGTGCTAAGGGAAGATAAAGATTGAAGCCGACTATCATCACACCGTCTCTTTGTCCCATACCATCAGGAATGTCTTTTGGCATAATATTCGTGATTATCGCGGGTATGTTTGCTTTTTCCGCTCTTAGGTCAGACTTTAATTTTACGATCCATGCGTCTGACCAAGCCTTGGCTCTTTTTGTTTCCCATAAAATTACTCCACAGACAACACCTCGTTGGCTTTTAACTATCTGTCTTACGTCGGCCCCTTTAACACCTTTTTCAACAGGCTCTATCTGATCATATGGAAATTCTCTCCTTAATGCTTCTTCCAGATCAAGCTCCAGTACCTCTCCCTGCAGTTGCTGAGATCCGACATTTGCTTTTCTCCGTGCTTCATCCAGCGATTTCTTCAGACCCTCGATCATCTGGTCCTTTTCCTTTTCCTTGAGATGATACTCATCTTCGGCCTGTTTTTGAACCTTTTCCTCTATCTTCTTTCTTTCTTCATCAATCATTCTCTGAACTTTAATATCATTTTCTTTCTTTTCTTCCTCGAGCTTCCTTTTATCTTCTCTCAGTTTCAATTCCTGTTCTCTGTATTCTTTTTCTTTCAGATCTTTCTCATGAAGCTGTTTCTGCAAATCTTTAATTTCTACAGAGGATTTATCTTCGAATTCTTTTCTTAATTTCTGCTCCAGTTCAGCTTTAAAACTGTCGTTGATCTGATGTTTTATCGCCTCAGATATTTCAATTCTTTCGCCGCATTTTGGACAAACAATGTCGTTCATATTTTTTAACTCGCTAAAGTAGAGAGATTATAACATCAACGAACCTCAAACGAAAAGGCTCAATGGATGGGGCATCATATAAATTTTGCTTGTAATTTAGTTTGTGATAGCTACTCATATGATTCTTTCAGATATCCTCTCATTTTTCCAATTGAATTTTTTAACTTACCCAATTCAGGTCTTCCATTATCTTTGACGTGATGAATTTGGTTTCTAATAAAAGTGTGATTACTCACCATATTTTGATTACCCATCCATGGGCAATCAGCAGTTTCATGCTTTTCACCTTGGAAATAATCAATGTCGAACTGTTTTATACCTTTGTCGTCGCCTTTTTGATATTTTAATTCCTCGTACAACTCGTTGTGATACTCCTCGGTTGCCAAGCCAAATGCAAGATAATTTACTTCACTTGAAGAAAGATATGGTAGAAGTCTTTCTTCAATAGGCACTACCTGAACGATATGATTATTTTTTGATAAGACATTCGCTTTAATTTTTTCGTTATAGAAGAGCTGCTTAACTAAAAGTGGAGAATGTGTTGTTAGGATGACTTGAATTGATTTTGAAAATTCAAGCAGCAATTTTACAAAACTTTCCTGTAAGGACGGATGCAAATGAAGTTCTGGTTCATCTATTAAAACAATCAACTGTTTATCGCTCTGTTTTGAGAGAAAGAAAGAATAAAGTAAGGCAAAAATCATTTCATAACCAGAACCCAACATGCTCAGAGATATTTGCTGATTATTGTCTTTTTTTTCAGCAAAAAAAGATTTAGCAAATGGTTGCCAATTTTCAACAAAATTGAGTGTGATTTTCGATCCGCTAATTTCTTCAAATTTTGCTATTGCTTTTTTTAAGAATTGGTTCTCAACTTTTTCTGTAAGATCATCTAATTTTCCGCTGATATTCTCAATATTGTTGTCTACTTTTTTGATGTACTGATGATTAAAATCTTCCATCAACCGATCGAATCTCGTGGGATTATACATACCGATACGAGTTTGAAACGTGCGGTTCTTATCTAAGAACAAAATGTCATTTTCTGTAAATCTTTTTCCTTTGAATGGATTATTTACGCTAACTCTTAGATCGGGACTCCCATCAACCGGCTTGTCTTGGCCATCTGCTTTAATAAATTTTTGGTCGCTTACAACTGTTGAAGATAGGTAAGTTCTATTACTTCTTGCTCTAATACCTGCTTCAAAAGAGAACCCTTTTGCTTTAAAAGAGCTTTTAGGCATTGTTCCTGCTACCTCAAAAATCTTATCAGTCATAATTTCAACAAAAACCTTACTTTTGGGATCGTCGAAATCTTGTAGGGAAAAATTTTCAGCCTTATAAGTTAAAAGTGGCAAAGTAATCCCATCCAACAGCGCTGTTTTGCCACAACCATTTTCGCCTACGAAGACAGTCAAACCACTACCGTCATTTTCAGAATCAGGAATATTTATTTCATCCACTGTAAATCGTTGATTTGCTGTGAATAACCTAAAATTTTGCAGAGTTACTTTCTTTATGTACATGATTTTATTTATTGACTTAACACGCGGCTCACTTCGTCTATTTTTTGCATAACTTCTATAGTTTTTTCTAAAGAATTAATCATTTTTTGGTAGTGAGTAATGCCTTCATAATCTAGTTTTTTGCCTTTACGATCTTTTAACCATTTTTGAGCTGGTTGATAACCGCCGAGGTAAAATCCCCAAACGTCTTTGGACACATTATCAAAATATTGAGAAGTATTTATAAAGACTTTATTATTGTGATATTCTGCTTTTTCAATAATATTGTCACCAGTAATAGAAAAACTCGTTGTAAATTTAGTTAATTCTGGGTCTTCCATTAAATGAAGCCTGCGCAGTTTTCCCCCCAATTTGACCAAAGCCCAAAAGCTCTGTTTATTTTGGGCGGGCGGTATTCGAGGAAAATCTTCCTTTAAAAAGTCTTTATAGCTTTCTCTGTATGATAATGAGTATAGGGTTGCATAAACATAGTCCAAAATGTCCAAGGGACTAATTATATGAGTATCGTTTGTCCATTTATTTTCATGATCGTTAGTCCACTCATATTTATTTATATTTATTAATAATGCCCTGACTAAATCCATATCTAGATTATGGGTGCGTTTTGTAGTCGTCGTTAGACCTATCTGTTTTTCATCTCGATATATGTACAATGGATAAATATAACCTCTTTCTTTCGATCTGTTTGAAACAAAAGAATCATCAGTGATTTTGTTCGTAATGCTTACTAACGACCACATATTATTTGTGGCAGATTGTCTACAAGTAACTATTCCTATATTGCTACCTAATAGAAAATGTCTCATTATCTGATTTCTCTTCCTCCATACAAATTCATGATTGAAATAAATCCACCTATCATCAAAAGGGCGATAAGTAATTTGTCTGATATTAGCTTCATCAAAAATTATTCCTTTTTCTTTATTCTTCAAAATCCACCGCGCATAATTTTTGCCCAAATTAAATTGGTCCTTAAGTTCTTGTTCAGATATATTTTCTGCAATAAATGTTTCTATATTATTCTTCAATTCGCTCTTATCCTTACTGATTATGAAACCGTCACCCATCGTAACGATGCCTGTTACATTTTGAGGAAATAGACCAGCAATGCTTACGCCTTTTTTGTAGACATTTTTTAATGGAACATCAGTATTTCTAATAAACGCGTATGATAACTCGTCGAGCGTAACTTCAGACCACTTAACACGGCTAATGTTAGTGCTCATTAATATTTCGAATTTATTCTTTCTTCTGCCCCAAAGATCTCCGCGATAAACTCGAGCTAATTTCTGTTTTTCACTCTTATTTTTGACTCCAATGATAATTGCTACCCCTTGTTGAATATCAAAAACATTTTCATCTTTATTACCGTCCATTGTAGTATCTAGTTTTTTAATACTCCCATGTAAATCAAGCACATAGATTGAAGAGAAAGTGCTAGCTAAATGCCAGCGCATACCTCGAAAGGTAGGATTATCTAAATATCCGTGATTTGTAATCATTGCCACTATACCTTCACCAGTCTCATCAATCATTTTTTCAGCAAATGCGATAAATTTAACGTAGTCGTCATTAAGCCAGTGTTTGCGCTCTTTTAATTTTTCTTTACCTCCTGGTTCTATCTTATATTTTTCGACTAAACTAGTCGCATATTCCGTCATATTAGAACTAATGCCACTATATGGAGGATTTCCAAGAACTACCATGATAGGTGTCTCACTTTTTATAGTACTGGCTGATTTGGCTTCTTCACTAATCGCCTCAGCCAAGCCGAAACTAAAAAGATCATCGCCAATTTTTACACCCTCTTCTAAGGTATTCGTCAGATATACTCCTATTCGACGATCAAAGCTATCTATTCCCGTTTCTTTAAAAGTCATTGCTAGTTTTAGATGTGCAATAGTATATGGAGCCATCATCAATTCAAATCCATAAAGACGAGGTAAGAGCTCATTTTCAACATAACTCTTCCATAAGCCTTCTTGACCTTTGAACCTTTTATACACAAACTTGACTATCTCGTTTAGAAATGTGGCAGTACCAACAGCAGGGTCAAGTATCTGTACTTTGTGAAGGCTTTGTTTTGTTTTTTTCCCCTGAATCAATACCTGGCGTTCTATTTTTTCTGTTGAAGCTAATCCTTGCGGAAGATTAAATTCACTTTTAAGTATGTCCTCAACCGCATGGATTATGAAACTCACAATAGGCACGGGAGTATAATACGCTCCCATTTCCTTACGGAGTTTGGGGTCATATTCTTTGAGAAAATCTTCGTAGAAGTGGATAATAGGATCTTTATCGACAGCTTCCCCAAATAGATTGTAATGCTTTTGAATAATAGCTCTAACATCAGAAACAGTAAATACATCGCATAGTTCATCAACAATGTAGGTTAGTCGCTTATCAAAGTTTGGTCCAATGATATGATCAAAAAAATGCTGAAGAAATGGATTTGAAGCCGGGATGAGATCTCGCGCTTCCTGTCGAGAAAAGTTATCTGGAGTATTATCATAATACCGAGCTACAAATAATCCATATACCAATGTTTGGGCATACATATCGGCGAACTTATCAATTTTTAAGTCATGGACAAGTAGTTTTTGCATGACCTTATAGATTCGTAAAAGTTCATTGTTTTTTTCATTCTCAATTTGAAGAAAATTAATGATATTTGCTCTTATACGGGCAGCTTTCCCTCCCATAATTTCTGATAAACGCTTAGCATTGTTTATTCTTTCCGGTTTTCCTTCCAAGAAAGACTGTAGTTCACGCTCAAGTTGGGAAAAGTTTTCATTCAGTATTTTTAGCTGAAGCCCTTCTTTTTTAGCGACGGTTAGCGTTTGATACTTTTCTCCATTTCTAAAAAAACGGAATTCTAAATAATTAGTAAGAATGAGATTGGAGTAGCCAAGATATCGTTTAAGTTGCTCTGTTTTCTCAACCTGATTCAAATCCACATTTATATCTTTAGTCTCTGCATAACCGTGTATTAGATTCTTGTTTTTACTGTCTAAAAAGATGAAATCTGGAGCGCCATATTCGGAACGACTAGGATCATTAACTGCAGTTATGTTTGGATTAAGTGATTCAATTAAGGCTTTAAGCGCCGGACGATAACTATGCTCAAGAGCGCTACCAGTTATTAATTCTCTTTTTAGTTTATCTATATAAGAAGAGATCATTTTCTTAGTATTGTACAAGAAAAACAGCTACTATGGAGATCTAAAAAAAAGTTTTTATCATTTAATTTTTCTTGCAAAAAATTCGCAAAATAAATTTTAAGAGGCAATAGCTTGTGTCCAAATATCTTTTTCAATTCCTTGTTGTTTTACCTGTTCCTGCGTTGATATAAGGATTGTGAGATCTTCGCCTTCGTTTGCCTCAAGCATCTCATTGCTCAAACGAAGGACAACTTTGGCCATACTTTGGCTTGGGCAGATAAAAAGGATCATCGGCGATGATGTAATATCTCTTTCTGTAAAGAAATCCAGATGTTTTGTTATCGTGGCTGATATAGCTTTGGAAGGAATAATTTCAGAAAAGAATTCAGCCACATAATTAGTTTTTTTGCCCTCGACCGTTCTTGTAAAACCAAAATCAGGAGAAAGCTCTTTAATTATGCCGCGTGGCGAAAAATCAGATTGAGTATAAAAATTGATATTTGGCTCAGTCTCCAAAAGATGGAGGTAAATATCTGCTATTAAAAGACACTGGTCTATAAAAGAAGGTGATTTTTTATGCTCTTTATATAATTTGAGTAAATATGCTTTTTGACAGACGGGCTGAGTCCTTAAAAATTTTATACCATTTAAAGCAATGTAATACTTTGCAGGTATGGCATTTATTTTTAAACTAGGATTATAGTTTCGCTTAATATATCCTTTCTGCATTAAATCTCCCAGCCACTCACTGACATTTTTATGATTTTTATGATGCAGCAATCAGGCTCTTTTCCAGTTAAAACATAATAAGCCCATGAGACATTGTTCTTATGAAGAAGATATGTAAGATCTGTCCACGCATAGTCAGGATGAAGAGTGAGATCTCTGAGATTTTTTTTCATATCAGGGTTAGCCGGTGCTTAAAGTGCATTGATACAACTTTGGGGATCGCCAGCTAATTTACATTTAGCAGACCATTCCGATACTAAAAATAAATGTTCCGGTAGACTCCAAGAAGCGTTTGGTTCAAACATATTATCCTGCAAGACAAAGTTTTTCGCATAAGACCAATAATTTGTAATTTCGACGTCAGTATGATAACCCATGACATCATCAGACGATGTCGCAGCACAATTTGGATTCAATCCACAACCCTTTCCTTTTACTTTTTCGGCTTTTGCAATAAAGCCGTCCATTTTTCCACCGTTTATGTCAGCTACGGTGTCAGTCTGGCCGTGAGGTCCTCCTCCATTGACATCATGAGTGTCATGATAAGGCTTTATACATTGGCCTGTTCGTGGATCATTTACACATACGGTTGGCGATCCGTTTAGCATAGGGATTCCATTCGCTCCCGGAAAAGTCCCAAAATAAGAATCAAAAGAACGGTTTTCCTGCATAATAATGATGACGTGTTTTATTTTATGAATGCCGGATAAGCTCGAAGAAGTATTTTTATAGAAATGCTGATAAGTTAGTATTCCAATTACTACAATAGCTATTATTCCCAAAACGAGAAAAACCAATTTTCTCACATAGTTATATCTACTATTTAACATATACTTATCCCGATCAAGCAACGCAGAGTAAATATGTGCAAGTTTACATGAATATCATAAATTCATTTAAATTCTTAGAGTAACTTTCTTCGTATGACTTTGATGATAAAATAGGAGGGCAATGGGGATGCCGTTTCTGAAATAAAAAGAGAATAGACAATTAAGAAAAAGCATACAAAGTCTTTTCAAGTATGTAGGAGAACCTTGGAATTAAATATAGAGAATTAATATAAATAATTTAATTTCTATTAGCTTCTGCAGCTGCTAAAATTTTTTCTTTTGTTAATCTGGTTTCTCTATCCAAAGCAGCACGTTTGGCTACAAAAGGATAAATATGTTGGAGGCCGTTTGTTATTTGCTCTTCCATCAATTCAGGCGTCATTCCTTCTATACCACTCAATTTGCCTTTAAGGTCGTTTCTCATTCGGTTTACAATACCTATTCCTTCATCAAATAAAGCTACATCTTCAGAAATACCAGTAATTTAACTTTAACATCCTTATCTCCTAAAGGTTGCCCTGTCTCATTTGTTTGCTCTGATGCTTTCTCTAAGATAACTGGGACTCCTTCTGCATAGAATTGAGTAGCTAATGTTTGATACATTGGCAAGACGCTCCTATCGATTACTCTGGATGGTGGAGTCACTTCTGATTCTGGTCCTACACCTGGTGGAGGTTCCCCATTCATATTTAAATGATATAACACTAGGTATGAATGTCAAGTAAGATGTACTATATTAAATCTTTGAAAAGCACTGTAAATTTTGTTAGCATACTCATACCAGGAGTTTCATTCTGCGACCTCTGGGCCACACCAATATGGGAAATACATTGATTTTATTTGGGATTCTGATTATAGTTGTTGGCTTAGTTCTGAATATCCTGGGCAGGTTTGGAGTCCCTATGTTGCCGGGAGATATTTTTATCCAAAAAGGAAACTTTTCTTTTTATTTTCCCATAGTTACCTCAATCCTCATAAGCATCATTCTCACGATAATTTTAAACTTGTTTAAGTAGGCTAATTATTTTCCAGCAAGTTCTTTATCCACAAGATTCTTGAAGTCGGAATAGGGGATTGCTCCTTCAACTGATTTACCATTAATAAATGAGGTGGGTGTTGCGCTGACTCCAGTTTTTTGCCCGGCAGCCAGATCATCTTGAACATTCTTAAGATATTTATCCGATTCCAAGCAAGAGTTGAATTGTGAAGTATTCAATCCAAGTGTTTCCGCAAAGCCCTCCAGATTAGTCTTTGAAAAGGTTCCAGAATTTTCTTGTCCTTGATGAGAATAAAGGTAATCGTGATATTCCCAGAATTTGCTTTGCTCGTTTGCGCATTCAGCTGCTTCTGCGGCCCAAGTTGATTCTTGGCCTAAGAAAGCGTAATGTCGGAAATAAAACTTAACTTTTCCCGTATTTATATAATCTTTAACCAGATTTGTTTCCGTCTCGTCAAAAAATCTTTTACAGAAAGGGCACTGAAAGTCTGCAAACTCTATGACAGTTACTTTTGCATTTTTATCTCCTAATACTGGCAGGTGGCCCGCATCGATATTAACTTTGGCTCCTAAGGCTGGTGCTTTTTGCTGCTGTTGAGTCCCAGCTGATCCTGCTGCTGCTATATTTTGTTGGTTTAGGCTTTGGACTTTAAAGTAAAGATAACCAGTAAAGAAAGCCAAAATAACTACCAAAATTATAAGAAAAGTTGAAGTTTTTGATCGCTGAGGATAGGAATAGTCAGGATAGTTGCCAATAGGCAAAGCTTCCGGTTGTCTGGGGGAAGGAGAGGTTCTTCTGGAGGGGTGGGTGCGTGAAGTTCTTCTGGCGGCCGTTTTTCTTTTAGTTACCATAACTAAAGACTATAAAAAAATAAACATTAAATGTCAACAGCGGATTTATTTGGCGTAAAGACGATAAAGATTAGAGCCGATCTTCTCAAACTTGTAGATTGTAACTGTGCCAACTTCCTTGGTATTTTGGACATGGGGGCCGCCGCAGAGTTCTTTGGAATAATCGCCTATAAAGTACACTTTGACTTGATCCGCATATTTTTCTTTGAAAAAAGCCCGGGCCCCGATTTTGATAGCCTCTTCTTTGGAGAGCATTTTAAAATTAACCGGCATCCCTTCTTTAATTTTTGCATTAACAATTTGTTCTACTTTAGAAATATCCTCTTGTGTCACTTTTTGTTCACAGTAAAAATCAAAACGCAAGCGTTCTGCCGTGATATTTGAGCCTTCTTGGCGTACATTGCCAAAGACGTCAAACAAAGCCTGATGGATAAGATGGGTTGCCGTGTGGTATCTTATCGTTTGCTTGCTCTGGTTTGCTAATCCACCTTTAAACTTTCCGGCAGATGCCGTCCTGGAAAGATTTTTGTGTTTATCAAATTCGCTATAAAATTGCGCCCTATTTATTGTTTGTCCTTTATCTCTGAGCAGCTCTTCAGTTATCTCCAAAGGAAAACCATAAGACTGATAAAAATCAAAAGCAATCTTCCCATCAATTTTATTAAGTTTTTCAATTTCTCTTAAACCGTTCCTAACGGTTTTGCCGAAGCGATCCATTTCTTCCACAACCACAGGAATGATTTTTTTCAAATCTGCTGTTTCAAAATATACACCTTTATAAGTATCAATTATTGACTCCAAAATTATTTTAAAATCTAATCCACTAAAAGTACCTACTGCTCCAGTTAATTTATTAAACTTCACCGCAGCTCTTCGCAATAGTCTTCGCAAAATATAACCCTGTTGTTTATTTGATGGATAAACTCTATTGTGAATTAAAAACGTTGCGGCTTTTAAATGATCCGCAATAATTCTTATAGCAGATTGATTTGCTCCCTTTAAATAGGATTGGCCCGTATAAGCTTCAATTGATTTAATAATCTCGGAAAAAACGTCAATTGCAAAAACATCTGGGGTATCAACCACAGCGGCTAAAATCCTTTCTAGGCCGCCGCCAAAGTCAACGTTTTTATTGGGTAAATCAGAAAAAGTTCCATCGGCATTTTTTTTATATTGCATAAAGACACAGTTACCAATCTCCAAAAATCTTCCACACTCGCAATTGGGATGACATTTGTCTCCAAACCGCTTATCATGTTTGATATGGTCAAATTGATAAAAAATTTCAGTATCAGGCCCACCGGGTTCTCCTGCGGGCATCGCCTCCGGCACACCTGAGCGCGACCACCAATTTTTATCAACCCCGTAGGCAAAAAGATGATCTTTTTGAATCCCAAGTTTTTTCCATACAGTCAAAGATTCAGCATCACCTGCAATGTCTTTGTAACCCTCAAACACAGAGATAAAAAGTTTTTCTTTTGCCAAACCCAGTTGGTGAGTAAAAAAATTCCACATCCAAGGAATCTGCTCTTTCTTAAAATAAGTTCCCAAAGACCAATTGCCCATCATTTCAAAAAAAGTTGTGTGACGATTATCGCCAACCCGCGCGATGTCTTGTGAGCGAAAACAAGGCTGGATGTTGTATAGTTTTTTGCCCAGAGGGTGAGGTTCACCAAGAAGATAGGGGATAAGAGGCTGCATGCCAGAGCCTGTAAAAAGAGTAGAGGGATCTTCTTTGGGAACAAGGGAAATAGGCGCTACATTTTTGTGGTCGAGTCTGGCCCAGAATTTGTTGAAAGTTTCACGCAGTTGAACATGAGCAAGCTTCATATTGTAAAATTATAGCACCAACAATGTTAATTAAAACATCTGATATTAAATCAATCCAGCCATTTCTTGATAAGCTGTATATTCCTTCCTCTTATTCCCACAAAGGCCACAACGGTAAAGTACTAATTGTTGGTGGTTCATCTCTTTTTCACAGTGCCTCTATCTGGGCTGCAGAGGTGGCCTCGTATTTTGTAGACATAGTCCACTACTGTTCAACTGAAATAAACAGTAAAGTATTTCTGTCACTTAAAAAAAAGTTTCACAACGGCATCGTTGTCTCTGCCAAGGATTTAGACAATTATGCCAAAGAAGACGATGCAATCTTACTTGGGCCAGGAATGTTGCGCGGAGAAAGCGCGGAGGCACTCTCAGCCAGGAAGCTGGTGGGAAAAATTATCACGCAGTTTCCGAAGAAGCAATTTGTGCTGGATGCGGGGGCATTGCAGATGATGGCGCCCAAGTGGTTGGTGGGTTTAAAGGTAAAGCCTATCCTTACTCCCCAAAGTAGGGAATTTGAAGTTTTGTTTGGGGTCAAAATTACTGATAAGTCCCAAACTGAGATAATGAAAATAGTCCAACAGACAGCCCGCAGACACAAATGCATAATTATTCTGAAGAGAGTTGTGGATATTATTTCAGACGGGAGGAAGGTGTATCTGGTTGAGGGAGGCAATGCCGGTTTGACAAAAGGGGGCACTGGTGACATCCTGGCCGGTTTAGCTGTAGCGCTATCTGCCAAAAACGATGCCCTAACGAGCGCGGTTATTGCATCATTTATCCTTAAAAAAACAGCAGAAAAGCTTTTTTTGACTCACGGATACTGGTATAATATAGCCAGTCTCTTGGATACTATTCCCAGGACTCTGAAAGAGCTTAAATTAAGATAAGCTTACCAATTATGAAAAAAGAAATCGTTGTTGCTATTGTGTTTGGAGTAGTCCTGGGACTAATCGTAGCCGTAATAATGATAATTAAGCTGAGGCAATTGGAAGGCAAAAAAAATGGTCCTTTTTCCAATGAAGCACAAATCTCCCCAGAAGTAAAAAATACTGCCCAAATTCAACAACTTGTCATCACCCAGCCAAGCGACGGGACAATTGTTGGGCAAAACTCTGTTACCATCAAAGGTAAAGCCAGCAAGAACTCTTTGATTGTAGTTGAGTCGGCAATAAAAGATCAAGCTTTTAAAAATGATAAAGGTGATTTTTCAATTGATTTTCCTCTAGCTCGCGGAGAAAACGTTATTGATATAGCCGTTTATCCCCAGAATTCACAGCTTAGTAGCCAGAAAAAAACAGTAAAAGTTTATTGGCTTAAAGAATAATGAAAAAAATACTTTTGCTCCTAATTATTTTAGTTTTTGTTTTTCAGACGCCCTTTTCCTACGCCCAAGTAAGCTCTTCATCCTCGGATCTTAAAGATATTCAGCAGTTTAAAGACAAACTTGCTTCGCAAGTGGCTCAACTTGCCAAAAAAAATGACCTGGCCACAGCAGGGGTTGTAACAAGTATAAGCAGCACCGCTCTTAAGATACAGACACGCGATGACACAGCGTATCAGATAAAAATTGATAAAGATCTTACCAAATACTATTTGATTCAAAACAATCAACAGCTGGATATGAGCTTTTCAGATATAAAAAAAGGCGCTTATATTATCGCAACAGGCCCAATTGCCAGCCAGACTGTAAATGCCAATGACATTTATCAGGATGAACAGATTATCGTGGGCTCTGGGAAAATTACAGAAGTAAATTTAACAGATTATTACATCAAGATACTAACCTCAGAAAAAGATACTTTTACCTTGGATATCAAGACCAACACTAAAAAGAATATGATTGATATAAAAACACTTGAGCTGCAGCCAACCACCTTATCAAAAGTCAAAGAAGGGGATACTTTGCATTTTGCTGCAGGCAAAACGGGTAAGGAGCAGGAAAAAAATAGATATTCTGCCTTAAAGATTTTGATTATTCCTCAAGAGTATTTCCAAAAGTAGATTACAATTTATAAAGTTGTTGCCTTTCCTGCTGCAATTAAATTATGCTTAATATTTTCAAAAAATGGCTTGATTACAATCAGAGAGAAATAAATCGTTATCAGAAACAAGTTGAGCAGATTAACAAACTTGAAGATAAGGTAAGAATCCTAAAAGATAAGCAGTTCAGCCAAGAAACAGCAAAACTTAAACAACAATTAAGCTCTGCGGGTAAAACTCTTGATGATATTTTGCCTTACTCTTTTGCTTTAGTTAGAGAAGCAGCCAGAAGAGAGCTGGGTCAGCGACATTTTGACGTTCAAATGATCGCTGGAATTGGTCTTTATGAAGGAAAGATTGCCGAGCAAAAAACAGGAGAGGGTAAAACTTTATCGGCCACAACAGCTCTTTATCTGCATGCTTTAACAGGCAAAGGCGTACATTTGGTGACAGTGAATGATTATCTGGCCAGACGTGATGCTGGATGGATGGGAAAGGTTTTTCATCTTTTAGGTTTAACAACGACCGCTATTATTTCCGAGCAATCCTTTATCTTTGATCCTAAGTTTGAAGATAAAGAAACCTCTGACTGGAGGCTGGCCCACCTTCGGCCAATTTCTCGTCAAGAAGCGTATCTGGCAGATATTACCTACGGTATAAATAGTGAATTCGGTTTTGACTATTTACGAGACAATATGGCTGTGCGGCCAGAGGATGTTAGTCAAAGAGGTTATTACTACGGCATTATCGATGAGGCAGATTCTGTCCTTATTGATGAGGCCAGAACTCCACATATCATTTCCGCCCCCTATGAAGAAAACACCTCAAAATACTATCAATATGCCAAAATAGTCAAACAACTTGATCCAAAAACAGATTATGTAATTGATGAAAAATCAAGAACAGCCAATCTCACCGAAGCAGGTATTACCAAAATAGAGCAGATTTTGGGTACAGCCAATATTTACGAGAAAGATTTTGACACTCTTTTTCACATCGAAGCCGCCTTAAAAGCAGAAACTCTATTTAAAATTGATAAAGAGTATATAGTCAAAGATGAAGGAGTGATCATAGTTGACGAGTTTACGGGAAGGCTTCTGCAGGGGAGAAGATTTTCAGAAGGAATTCATCAAGCAATTGAAGCCAAGGAGAACGTGGCTATCCAAAAAGAATCCAAAACTTTAGCTACAATTTCCCTACAAAACTACTTCAGAAAATATACCAGATTAGCCGGTATGACTGGAACAGCCGCAACTGAGGCCGAAGAATTTCACAAAATCTACAATGCAGATGTTCTGATCGTTCCTACCCACAGGACCATGATCAGGAAAGATCAACCTGACATGATTTATAAAACCGAGAAAGGCAAATATAATGCGATCGTAGAGGAGGCAATAGCAAACTATAAGATTGGTCGCCCAGTGCTTATTGGTACAACCTCAATAGAAAAGAACGAACTAGTTTCTAGACTACTGACACAAAGAGGTATTCCTCACCAGCTCCTAAACGCCAAAAATCACGAGAAGGAAGCTCAAATAATTGCCCAAGCTGGAGAAAAAGCAACAATCACTGTTGCTACAAACATGGCAGGGCGAGGAGTGGATATTGTTTTGGGTGGAATGCAACCGAGTGAGAAGGCTCATGCAATGGAGCAATGGCAGAAGAAACATGACCAAGTCGTTGCTGCAGGAGGGCTTTACATTGTTGGAACAGAGCGTCACGAATCAAGACGTATTGATAATCAATTGCGAGGAAGATCAGGAAGACAAGGAGATCCAGGAGAATCAAGATTTTTTGTCTCGCTAGAAGACGATCTAATGAGAATCTTTGGAGGAGAACAAATTTCTAAACTGATGACCTTTTTCAACTTACCTGAGGATAAACCTCTCACCCATTCAATGGTTTCCAAAGCTATCGAACAGGCGCAAGTAAAAGTCGAGGGTTTTAACTTTGACATCAGAAAACACCTTGTCGATTTTGACGACGTTCTTAATAAACAAAGAGAAATTATTTACGACTTGCGCAGAAAAATATTATTTTTACCACAAGCTAATATCAGAGAGTTCAAACAGACAGTTTTTCAGACTTTTAACGAAGAAATTCAATCACTTATTGCTCAATACCCGCTTGATGAGGCAGCAGAAGGACCTGAACTGAAGAAGATGTTACTTGAGGAGATTAATATGATTTTACCACTTCCCAGCAGCAAAACAGCCAGTTATTTGCAGCAAAAAGATACACAAGGATTGATTAACTTTACTCAAGAAACAATCCAAAAAGAATACAACGCTAGAGAGAAGAAATTGGGGCAAGAGGTCTGGAACAGTGTGGTTCAATTTATTTTCCTTTCCACAATTGATAAGTATCTGACAGAGCATTTGACTGCAATAGAAGACCTGCGGGAAGGTATTAATTTGCGAGGTTACGCCCAGCTTGATCCGCTGGTAGAATACAAAAACGAAGCCTACAGCATGTTTGAGAAGCTGCTAAAAGATATAGATTTTGAGATTATAAGAAGAATTTTTAGAGTTGAGGTTAATGTGGATTTAGCTCCTAGCGTGGAGCCTCCAAAAAGCGAGTTAGCTCAGAATGTTGAATATAAATCTGCATCAAGAATCGATCCATTTAAACAGCCCTCCCCTACTTCACAACATTTAACGACGTCTCAACCTGAACAATCTCCTCCACAACCTGTTTCAAATAATGATACTCAGCCACAAGGTTTTAAGCTCACTCCCCCAGGCTTAAGTACTAAAAAACCCGGCCGTAATGACCCTTGTTGGTGTGGCAGCGGCAAAAAATACAAACGTTGTCATTATCCCAACTGATTAGGCTGTTGTGAATTTTAATATGTTATTTAGAAAAGTAGTTTTAGAATATCAAGCCATTTATAAAAAGGTTTTTGGAGAAAAAATCTCATACGAAGAGGCTCTTGAATAAGGAACAGGATTGATTAGACTTTTTAAGATTATCTATAGACCTATTCCTGATAAAAAGCTTACTTCTGAAAGTGAAAAATGAACCTAAACTGCAAAGGTTCGAATCCTTCCCTCTGGACACGTCAGAAAGAGCCTTATAACAGGCTAAATAAATAGAGGGCAAAATACAGTTAGAACCTTTTGGTATACTTTCTTGATGATAAAAGCGGTAATTTATGATCTGGACGATCTGATGGTTAATTCAAATCCTCTTCATGTAAAAGCATGGTTTATATATTCTGAGAAGACACTCTTATATAGAGAATTGTAAAATTACTCTATTAAGGGAACATGGTAGGATTTAACATAGTGAGTCGATAATCGCTACAATTTATTTTTGATAACGTATCTCTTACATTTATATCATTTTGAAAATAAAGAACGTTGGAATGTGCAATTTGGCTACAACTTATTGGAGATCCTCTGATTATTCCAAATTTAACATCTGTTAATCCATAAGCTTCTTTCATTAAATCTAACTGATTAAAAATTTGATACTGATTATACTGTGAGAGAAGAAGCAAGACTGTGTTATATCTCGAACCATTAGCATCCTGAAGCGACTTAATAATAAGTGCCGTACCCGAGAAACCTACTTTTTTAAATACACCTATCTGACTTTGGTAAACATTAATAGTAATTATTACAATGAGGAATAAAAAAGCTACCACTGTCGAAAAAAAGACATTACTGTTTCGAGCCCGTTTTATTAGATAAGTAAAGCCAATCGCTGCAAAAACAAATCCAAATGGCATCAAGAAAATCCCTCGGGTAGTTGCGGTATAACTATACGGAGAGGTAATACCAATGGAAATACAAATACTTATATACGCTAATAAAAAATATAAATAATCTTTCTTTTTCGTTTTTAAGAGAACAATAATTGTTCCTACAAATGCAAAAATTCTTGACACGATGTCTAAGTAGGGACCTTCTATAAAATGATTATAGTAATAGTCATAATTATGGTAAAAAAGCATGAAATTTCTAAGAACATTAACAACTATTTGATGATTATCTGTAAACTCTTTTTGTAAAACTGTTTTTGATATACTTGCTTGCCATACCCCATTACTGAAATTAAGCAAAGAGAGCACTCCTGGTGCAGCAATGAGTATATATATTAGGATTGTTAGGAAAACCTTTTTAAATAAATCTCTCTCTTTAATCAAGGGAAGAAAATAGGGCCAAATAACAAACGCATAAAAAATTCCTAGTCTCATGTAAAAAGATATACCTAAAACAAGTCCTAAGAAAGCAAAATTGCCATACGAAGGATATTTTAAGGCCCGTACCCCCGCGTATAAACTAGAACTCATATCAAAACCCTTCGTAAACATATCATAATACATGCGATGTTGAAAAACGCTTCGTAATTCTGATCATCATACTCGTAGCGAACCAATAATCGCCTGTTAAACCCAAGCCAGGCAAAGGTACGCTCAATAACATATCGCCTCTTGTAGATATCTGCAATGGTTGCATTGTATGAGGGTTCTGTTGTTTCTCCTTGGCGTCTTCGTTTTGGAATGTAG
>Ga0209515_10002524_pt1 | contig 28000 bp, 31 predicted proteins | sample Subgroupgradi54m_FD_187454 | JGI IMG/M metagenome (GOLD analysis project Ga0209515, IMG submission 187454) | Subsurface groundwater microbial communities from S. Glens Falls, New York, USA - GMW60B uncontaminated upgradient, 5.4 m (SPAdes)... ... | reverse complement strand
ACTGGCAAGACGATCGCCGAGAATCTTGCCGCGCTCCCGGGCCTCAAGGCCGGACAGGACGTGTTCATGCCGCTCGAAAGGCCGATCAAGCCGACCGGCCACATCCAGATCCTGAAGGGCAATCTTGCGCCCGGCGGCTCGGTGGCCAAGATCACCGGCAAGGAAGGCCTGCGCTTCTCGGGGCCGGCGCGTGTTTACGATTGCGAGGAGGACATGTTGAAGGGCCTTGAGCGCGGCGAGATCAAGAAGGGCGACGTTGTCATCATCCGTTACGAAGGCCCGAAAGGCGGTCCGGGCATGCCCGAAATGCTGACACCGACTTCCGCGATCATGGGGGCGGGTTTGGGAAAAGACGTCGCGCTGATCACCGACGGCCGTTTCTCCGGCGGCTCGCACGGCTTCATCATCGGCCACGTGGTGCCGGAAGCGCAGGAGGGCGGACCGATCGCGTTGCTCCGCGATGGCGACGTGATCACCATGGATGCCGCGAGGAATGAACTGAGTGTCGCCGTGAGCGACGCCGAGATGACGAAGCGCAAGGCGGCGTGGAAGGTCCCCCCTTACAAGGCCACGCGCGGCACGCTGTACAAGTATATCAAGAGCGTGAAAAACGCCTCCGAAGGCTGCGTGACGGACGAGTAGAGACCTTTCTTTGCATGAAGCGAGTCAATTGGATGCTCGCGATCGCCATTACCTGCGGATTGTGGCTGGCGCTCATGGTCGGTGCCAGTTATTTCAGCTGCGAATACAAACCGCCGATCCACATCTAAAACTGGAAGCCGGAAACGGCGCGATAGGCTGAACAGCCGTATTACCGATATGAAGCCTAACGGCATCGACGGTTCATCGAATCCGCCCGCCCGCGTAATGACAGGTCTGGCGACCGTGGCGGTCAGCGCCTTCTTTGCCGCCATGGCCTTGCGGCATTATCTCCCGCAAGGCGAACCATCACTTATTCATCTCATCATGGCGATCGGCATCATGCCGCTTATCATGGGCGCCATGATTTATTTCACGCCGGTCCTGACTCACAGCCGCACCGCGGGGTGGCTGGTGTTGATGGCGCCGCCGCTGGCGCTGATCGCCGGAACTCTCGCGTCTACAGGACTTCTCTGGCGTCGCGATCTGCTTCCCATCTCGGCTGTCCTCGCCCTGGCTGCGGCCGGCGCCTTGCTCGGATGGATGTGGTACCGCGCCCGCACCATGCTCGGTCGCCCACATCCTGGCCTGGATTGGTATCGCTGGGCCCTGGCTTGTCTGCTGCTGGGATTGATGGCGATTCTTGTTGCCATGTTTCAGCCTGAATACTGGATGGCTCTCAGGCGATTCCACTTGCATATCAATCTCCTCGGTTTTGTCGGGATGACCGCCTTCGGCACGTTGCGTGTGTTGGTTCCCACGGTCGCCGGTTACAGCGACCCCGATGCGCGCGGTCGTTTGCGTGTCGATCTGTATTTTGCCGTGACCGGTACACTGCTCGTTGCATCTGGCTCCGCCTGGTTGACGTGGCTTGTCTGGCCGGGTCTTGTGTTATGGCTGATACCCGTTATGCGTTTCGCATCGTCTCTTGTTATGCGCTGGCGAAAATCCGTCTGGGGTTGGCATCGTTCCAGCACCTCATTGGGTTTGGCTGTTTTTGGTTTAATTGCTGTTTTGATTACCGCCGGTTTTCACGCGGCGGGTGCATGGCCGTCAGGCGACTTCATGCAGGTATTCTTTTTTGTATTTCTATTTCCGCTGGTGACCGGGGCCGTCAGCTATCTTCTGCCGGTGTGGCTCTGGCCAGCGCGTAAAACCGCCGCCTATGAAATCACAGCACGACGGCTTGTCTGGGGCAGCGGTGTACGCTCGCTGGTTTTTCTGGCAGCGGGTGTCGTGACGTGTATCGGTATAAAGGGGGCAGTTTATCTTGCGGGAGTCGGTATTCTGGTCTTTCTGCTTCAGGTTGTATGGGTATTATGGGCGCGATTTTCCTCGGGTATTTAACCTTGGCATGTTTTCTGCTAAGTCATTTATATCTTAACCAGCCGGCCGGTCAGCATGCCAAAACCCGCGCCGAGAGAGGGCACCATGGCAAACGAAGGCAATACCGGCAAGCCGGTATACAAAGGTCCGGAACGCCGTAAATTTTCGCGTCGTTTGGTCGCTGAGCGCCGCAAGGACATACGCTGGGAACCTAACAAGCACAACCGGCGGGAGAATACCGGCCGACGCGCCGTCGATCATCTGGGAGTGTTGGGGTCGAAACGATAAGAGTCTGTCCGGCCAGATTCGATGCGGAAATCGGATGACCGCAGGCTGGACAGGCTCAAATATGCGAGACGATGCGCGCCTCAGGGATAACCGCACGTAGCGCTTCGGTGATCTGGAAGCGAATACCCGGGATCGGTTTCACGCTGACCCATAGCAGGCTGAGCTTCAGATTGAGCTCGGCGAACACCACCGCCTGGCCGTGCACCTCAAACACCTTCTGGATATGTTCGATCGTGGACTGGATATGATGTTGTGGTTTCCTGACCAGCCCGGGGAAGAGCACCATGAAATCGCTCAATACCTTTCCATGCTCATCAAACGCCGGCGCGCGTTTGCGCAGCGGTTCCGCTGGCAGGAGAGGTGAGGTAACGACCAATGCCGACATAGAAAAATATCCTCCCGGGTTTTGTACGGGTCAGGGTATGTCTGATCTAAAAGCATATCCGATTCCGAAAAAAAAACCAGCCAACGGTGTTTTATCGGCTCTTTGGATCGGTTCCGCCCTGTTGAGCACCTCTTGCCATTTCAGCGATAACATTATTAGATGTACGGGCTCATGATTAAAATGGGGGGCGCGAGATGAAAGCCGAGCAACGGACCAGCATCCGTAAAAAGATTTCACTCAATATAGTTATCAATCATGATTTAGCCTACTCAAAACGCTGGAAAGTGTGCGACCTCAGTCTCGGCGGTGCCAAGGTGGAGATGAGAAAAGACGAGTTGCTGCCGGGAACCCCGGTAGAAGCGGTTCTCGCGCTCAAGGAGCATGGCAAATATGGTTTGTACCGCCTGCCCGCGGAGGTGGTACGCACGGACAGGAACGGCGTGGCACTGCGGTTCCACAACTACGATGACAAGGCGTACACCGCCCTGGTGAACTTTCTGTATAGCGCTTAGCGCTGGAACGGAATTTATTTGGAGCGAGGATTTCCCGCGCCCAGAGAACTGTCCACGGCCCTGGGCAGCATGACATCATGACGCGAAAAATTATAACCGCAGAAACACTGCGCGGAGGTAACAGGCAGGACGGTATTACAGTGCGGACAATTCTTGATTTCAGTGTTAGTGAATGCCTCGACGATTTTCTCCGCTTTGGTCGCCTGCTGGGTCCGGAAGGCTTCGGTGGGTCGGTCGGATTGAACCGGAACGTCGGGCGCTGCAGGAGTGATTCCCTCTCTTGCCGTCTGTGCCGTTTTCCGGGCCTGAGCCGTTTTGGCGGCCTGGGCGTCACGCTCGTCACGCAGGATAAGCGCCTCCTGCACAACTTTAAGCAGATGATCGGCCTTGCGAAGGTTGGCGGGATCGGCCACGAGTTCCGTGCGAACGGATTCAACCTTTGCCACGGTCTGGCCCACGCGCGCCGCCAGATATGCCTCGAACAGCTCCTCTTCCTGAAGCGCCAGCTCCTCGGGCAGCGGGGCTGTTTCGTCAGAGTAGCCAAAGGAATAGCCGCAGTCACAGCGTTTAGCGCCTGTTGACACCACTGTGCCGCAGGCTGGGCAGGGCTTCTGATAAATGCTGTAGGCACTCATGTTAATTTCCCTGTCATGGCAACAATCCTGAGGATACCGCTTGATTCAAGTATAGACCGGGACGGCTTATTTATCGCAGCAATAGGCGGAATGGCAGACATGGGCTGGGGCCGAGCAGATCAGCGGCAGCACTATTGCCAAGTCAGGAACTTGCGCTACCAGGTTCTGTTGCTCAAATCGGACGATACCGAATTATCGGATTTACCGTCACTGGCCAACCGCCGTGCAAGCCTGGTTCGGTCATGGATGCTGGTACACTTTACAGGGTCTTATGCAGAGTGGCACAGGAATGGCCAGTGTTACTTACGAAGAAAAGAAACGGCGCCTGACAGAATTTTTGCATGCCAGCGGTGGAGACCCTATCCGTCTGGGCAAAAGCACCTCCAATTTGTTCCGCGACCGCAAGAAAATTCAGGCACAGCGGCTCGACGTGCGGGACTTCAACAATGTGCTGCGCGTGGACCCCGTGGGCGGTTATGCTGAAGTGGAGGGGATGACGTCTTACGCCAAGCTGGTGGCCGAGTGTCTCAGGCACGAAGTTATGCCGGCCGTGGTTCCCCAACTCAAGTCCATCACCATCGGCGGCGCGACCGTCGGGTGCGGCATCGAATCCTCTTCGTTTCGTTATGGATTGGTTCATGAGACGGTGCAGGAAATGGAGATACTGCAAGCCGACGGCCGCACGGTGCTTTGCTCGCCCGACAACGAACACCGTGACCTGTTTTACGGGCTCCCCAACTCCTACGGCACGCTCGGTTATGCCCTGAAGCTCAGACTGAAAGTTGTGCCGGTAAAAAAATACGTAAGGCTCACCCATATTATCTTCACGGATCCGGATGCTTATTTCACCGAGTTGGCACGGCAGTGTGATTGTCAGGATGCCGATTTTGTCGATGGCGTGGTGTTTGGCCGGAATGAGTTGGTGCTGACGCTTGGACGATTTGTCAATAACGCTCCTTACGCCAGCGATTACACCTATAAGAAGATCTACTATCGTTCGCTGCGCGAACGCTCAGAGGACTATCTGATTACCGAAGATTACCTCTGGCGCTGGGACACGGACTGGTTCTGGTGTTCCAAGAATCTGCTTGCCCAGCATCCGCTCATCCGCCGGCTCTATGGCCGTTCACGATTGAATTCGTTGACCTACACCCGCATCATGCGCTGGAACAGCCGCATGAAGTTCACGCACACTTTCAATAAACTCGCCGGCATTCACGCCGAGCCGGTGATCCAGGATGTCGAGATTCCCGTTGAGAACGCGCCGCGGTTCCTCGCGTTTTATCACGATGTCATCCGTTTCCTACCGGTATGGATATGCCCGACGCAAGCTTACAAAAAGGACGTGAAATTCGAACTCTATCGAATGGATACGGAAAAACTTTATATCAATTTCGGTTTCTGGGATGTGATGCGTAGCAGAAAAAAACTCCCGCCGGGTTACTACAACCGCCAGATCGAGGAACAGGCGATGACGCTCGGTGGAATGAAGTCGCTCTACTCGGATTCTTACTTCACGCCAGATCAGTTCTGGCGGGTATACAACAAGCCAGCGTACGACAGGCTCAAAAAAAAATACGATCCGAACTATGCGCTGGGAGACATATATCGCAAGTGTGTGCTCAAGGAGTAGGCGTTCTTCCCACGAGCAATGAATTCGATTCCGGATCGCAACAGGCCACTATTGGCAAAAAACAGACACCTGTCGCATGTATCGCACATGCCCTTGTTCGTTAGTTATCGTAGAGAGAGCGCCACTTTTCAGCGGTTCATCGGCGCGCACTCGACGATTGTCTGGCGATGAGAATCAGGCGCTGTCTCGATACTTGTCTTTTCCCGGTTTTTCCTCCTTAATTAGGTGAATGCCGCTGATAACATTCTTCATCAGGTGCAGGGAACAGGTTCAACGAAGTCCTCATGTAACTAGTGTCGGGTAACCGTTGTAGATTTTCACAAGGAGGTTCGCATGAGCGATGCATCACGCGCAGCAAAGATGGAATCCGGTGGAGTGGTCAAAGGCGAAACAGGCAGAGAAGCTGTCGAAGTTGCGGAGGCGATCAAGGCACTGCAGACTCAACTGGCTGATTTGCGCAAAATCGTTCAGGCGGCCAAGGCACCGGGCGACATCGCCGAACCTGGACGCCGTCAATAATTCCTCCGCTTCATCCCACATTGTAACTTCTTCGATCCCGTTTACTGTCTGGCCTGCTTGGCGCAGGGGATGGGTATATCCCCAAACTGCTGCATGATGATTCATGCTCCGAAGTGCCTCGCGTGAGGCGCAGGCGGTGCGAACCATCCCGTCCCGCCAGAAAAAAGTCCGGATCGCGCGATTTTTCCTGTTAATAGCCCATTGTTTCCCGGGTGCTGGCTTGATCAGACCGAATCCTGCCTCGTACAGGCAAGGAGGGGATAAATAATGTTATCGTATAGACCCTGTAGGCCTTGGCGGATGACGTAATCCCAGGCTCCCGACAGCCTGTACTTGTATATGATTGATAGCAGGCCGCATTACCGTCGCGCCTGACTCATCAACGGCATGGACGGTGGGCGGCAGAGGAATTGAGGCGTTGCATGTATCTCCAATATTTTGGTTTTTATGAAAATCCATTTTCGATCCCGCCGGACCCGCGTTATCTCTATCTGAGCCGGGGCCATCAGGAAGCGCTGGCGCATTTGCAGTATGGGTTGGGTGAAAGTGGGGGGTTCGTGCAGCTGACCGGCGAGGTCGGCACCGGCAAGACTTTGCTCATTCGTGCGCTCGGAGAGCGGCTGCCCAAGGATGTCGATGTCGCGCTGGTTCTCTATCCGGTGCTCACGGTCACCGAATTCGTTGCCGCCATTTGCGATGAACTGCGTGTGCCCCATCCCGGCGGACAGGCAAGCCTCAAGCAACTGATCGACGCGCTCAACGCCCACCTGCTCCAGAGCCACGCCCACGGCCGGCGCACGATGCTGATTATCGATGAAGCACAGAATCTGAGCCGTGAAGTGCTGGAACAAATCCGGCTTTTGACCAACCTGGAAACCACCAAGCAAAAGCTTCTGCAAATCATTCTCATCGGCCAGCCGGAGTTGGCGGGCCTGCTGGCGCAACCGGATCTGCGCCAGCTCGCGCAGCGCATCACGGCGCGCTATCGCCTGACCGCGTTGACCCGTGAAGAAACCTGTTATTACATCGGTCACCGCTGCCGCGTGGCGGGTGGACGCGTTTTACTCTTCAGCCTGTCGGCGATGCGCTGTGTGCATGCGCTCTCGGGGGGTATTCCGAGGCTGATCAATATCATTTGCGATCGTTCGTTGCTCGGCGCCTACACGCGCGAGAAGACCGTCGTGGATAAGGGTATCGTGAATCGTGCCGCCACCGAAATTGGGTCATTTTCCAGGCCTTCCCGTTGGCTGACATGGCGAGTTCTCGCCCCCGGCGTCGTTATGTTGACGGCGATCCTGATTGTGGCCGGCTGGCAAGGGTGGCCTGGTTGGAAACACCCGCTGCCACCCGAAGACAAGGCGGTCGTGACCGCTACATCCAATGCGGTGCCGGCCACCAATATCGCTGGGGATATCGCGGTTGCCGCACCAGCGGCCGAACCTCGGGGGTCAACGACGGTTGGTGAGGTTTCCGCCGCTAGCTCGTCCAAACCGGCGGCCACGCTCGAGTCGCTGCTCGCCAATCCCGCCCTGGCGATCGACACCGAATCGGCGATGAAGGGTCTGTTCGAGCGCTGGAGTTTGAATTATGCATCGCTGGTGGGCGGAACCGGCTGCGAACGCGCGCTGAACGCCGGTTTGCATTGCGTATACAAAACCGGAACGTGGAACAATCTGCGCAGCTACAACCGCCCCGCCGTTATCGAGTTGCAGGATATCGCGGGAGGCAAGCATCATGTCCTCGTGGCGGAATTGACGGCCGACGCCGTCTCCCTGGTGATAGGCGGACAGCCGCATGAATTTCCAGTGAGCGAGGTGGGCCGTTACTGGTTCGGAAAATATCTGTTGCTTTGGAAGCCGCCGATGCCGGAACAGGAGATGCTGCGACTCGGTGATCGCGGCGATGCGGTGATCTGGCTGCGCGACGCGTTGGCGCGCTACCGAGGTGAGCCGCTCGCGACAGAATCGAGCGAAATTTTCGACAAGGAGTTGCAGACGCAACTCAGGGAGTTCCAGGGGCGGCACCGGCTCATGCCTGACGGCGTGGCGGGACGGGTTACCCTGGCCCAGTTGCAAAACTATCTGCCGGGTAAATCACCCGCGCTGGTTGCCGACGCCGGAACTGCGGAGACGCGTTGAGGATGTCATACATCCTGGATGCGCTCAGAAAATCCGAACAGGAACGGCAGCCTGGAAAGCCCGCGCGCCCTGGCGGGCCGGTGCATAATGTGTCATTACCGTGGCGCGGCGGGTGGCTGCTGATGATTGGCATCATTCTTCTGCTCTTCCTGCTGGCCGCGGCAGTGGTTTTTTGGCACAGCACGGTCAGGCGTATTTCTACCGAAGCGGCGGTTGCCGCCACGTCTCCCACCGAAGCCCCCCCAGCCGCGCCGCCTGCCACCGAACCGGCGGCCGTGATCCCGTCGCCCGTAATGGCGGTGAAGAGGGAGTCTCCAGTTCGTGACCTGGCGGAACAGATGCAGGTGCCTGTTCCCGTCACCTCTAAAAAGCCCAGTACTGCACCGCGCCGTAAGGCGGTGGTTATCGAACAGCACCCCGCGTCACAGACTGACGGCCCCGCCGTGCTTCTGGAAACGGATAACACCCCGTTGTTGCAGCAGATGCCTCCAGATATTCAGCGCGCCATTCCTCCCATGGCGGTAACGATCCATGTCTATTCTCCGCAAGTGTCCCAGCGGATTCTTTTCATCAACAACCATGAATATCACCAGGGCAGCCTGATCGAGGGCGGCGCACGTGTTGAAGCGATCGTCCCGGACGGTGTCGTCCTGAGTTACCAGGGAGAGCGTTTCAAGCTACCTCGTCCCCGCTGAAATGACAGTTCATTATTACCGGCCAAGGGTATTGTTGCGCCTTGGGCTGATTCCCTACTAAATAATTCAACTTTCCCACCAAAAGGGCATGGATATTGCAATTTGCATGCCTGTGAGCATGCGCAGGGCGAGACCTATGCTGTAAGTAAGTCTCGCGGGCTATGCCTGTCGGTGCCGGCCATTTTGAAGTGCCTACATAGTTTCTGAATTTGAAGACCGACGAGACTGGCCTGTTTCATTCTTGACGGGGCATTGGCCCCGGTATCGGGAGGTTATATGAGCGAGCGTATCTTTCGCATTATTCTCGGAGCCATTTTGCTAATGGCGCTATATTTCGACCTGCGGCCGGTGATCTACGGCTTCATCATTGTCATCGTGTTCGAGGGAATCACCAACTGGCGCGTACCGCTCCTCGTCTCTCGATTGCAAGGTGCACCGAGCGGAGTCAATTCTGACTGCGCGCTGTCACCGGGAGACCGGGCGCGAATCAATTTCGAGGCGGAGCGGGCCCTGCGCCTGGCGGTCGCCGCATTTCTGATTATCAGTTATGTGGTGTTCAGCCAGGAATTGTGGTTCTTCCCCTGGTTCATCGGGTTTGCCCTTTTCGGCGCCGGCTTGAGCGGCATCTGTCCCATGGTCATGGGCTTTCGCTGGCTAGGTTTTAGATGATAATTCCGCCTATCGCGGCGAGTCCGGACAGCAGCATCCAGTCCAGTCTCTCGACCAAAATCTCCGTCATTGTTTTCTGGGGCATGATCCTGGTGGGAATGCTCGCGGCATTCGCTGTACTCAATGGCCGGGAAGCGGAAATCAAAAATGCATATGTGACAAATGGCAATAGCCTGGTATTTGAGCTGTCCGAATTTATCAACAGCAGGAAGAATTTTTCCTGGGAAGAGGTTGAAGGAAAAGCAACTGAATTGATGCATCAGCATCAATTCGCGGGCATTAGTCTGTTTGCGGAGGGAAAGAAGTTGGTTCTGGGCCAGCAAGGGGGAGATCTGGTTTCATTCGAGCGTACCTTCACCTACCGCCCCGTAAATCCCCAAAAAATTCCGTTTAGCGTACTGGTCGCCGTGTATCACCCGACTCTGAAGGATTCCTTGATCAAAGAACGCAAGCAGGTGTTGGTTGCCATTGGCATTACTATGCTTGCCTTCGGCCTTTTCTTGCACTGGATACTTCAAAGAGTATTGACCCGTCCTTTCCAGCATATGGTCCGGACCGCCAAGTCGATTACCCACGGGGAGATGGCGCTGAGGTTCGAGCAGACGCGCACGGATGAATTCGGATTTCTTTCCCGATTTATCAACAAGGCACTCGATTTCGTGACACTGAAGCAGCAAGAATTGCAGGATGCCCTCAAAAAGGTGCGTGAGTCTGAAGCAAGCTTGATGGCCGAGAAGACACGAATTGAAGTCACCCTGCATTCGATTGGCGACGCAGTGATTACCACCGACGCCGCAGGCCTTCTCCAGTATCTCAATCCCATGGCGGAAAAACTCACGGGAAAGCAGCTCGATGAAGTGCGTGGCTTTCCGGTGAAGGACGTTCTGCAGTTGATTGATGAAGATCAGCGTCGGCCGGTGGAAAGTTCTGTAGAGGCCTGTCTGCGCAACGGAATGGTGGTTGGATCCGTGGAGCATGTTTTGCTCGTTCGTCCTGATGGGTCAGAAGTGGATGTCGTGAGTACCGCGGCGCCGATTCGTGGCAAGGATGGACTGCTGATCGGTGTGGTGCTGGTGCTGCACGATGTGAGCCGGGCGCGCAAGATGGCGAAGCAATTGTCTTATCAGGCAAGCCACGATGACCTGACGGGGCTTTTCAACCGGCGTGAATTCGAACGCCATTTGGGCAAGGCGGTGAGCGAAGCCGAATCCGGCAGGATTGGGCACTCGCTCTGCTACATGGATCTCGACCAGTTTAAAATTGTCAACGACACTTGTGGCCATATTGCCGGTGACGAGCTGCTACGCCAGTTCGCCGCAATATTGCGCGAGATGATACGCGATACGGATACGGTTGCCCGGCTCGGTGGCGATGAATTCGGCATTCTGTTCGAACGCTGCGACATCGAGGTGGCCAAGCAGATCGCTGAAAAGCTTCTCAACCGGGTGAGGCAATTCCGGTTTGTTTGGGAGGATTTCGCTTTTGACGTCGGTGTCAGTATCGGTCTGGTGTCCATCTCCTCCAGTGAGCAGAGCGTTACGGACATCATGAGCGCGGCCGACGTGGCCTGCTACTCCGCCAAGGAGGCGGGACGCAATCGCGTAAGCGTTTACCGCCTGGATGACAGTGAACCTAACCAACGTCATGGCGAGATGCGCTGGGTCTCGCGGCTTGGCAGGGCCCTGGATGAGAACCGCTTTTGCCTTTACTGCCAGAAGATTGCGCCGGTGGCGGAGCCAATAAGCGGCGCGCCGCATTACGAGTTGCTGATTCGCCTGCTGGACGAGGAGGGAAAGCTGATTCCGCCGCTGGCCTTCATTCCGGCGGCGGAACGCTACAATCTCATGACGTCGATCGACCGCTGGGTCGTGCGCAAGGCGTTTGAAACCATTGCGCAGAATGCCTCCATTACCCGAGGATGGTTGTTTTCCATCAATCTATCCGGGCAGTCGTTGAGCGAAGATAATTTTCTGAAGTTCGTCATCGATGCATTCGATAAAACCGGCATTTTGCCGTCACAGATCTGTTTCGAAATTACCGAGACCACCGCCATGCTCAATCTCACGCGGGCGACGCAGTTTATTGCGGTGCTCAAAGGCATGGGTTGTCGCTTCTCGCTCGATGATTTCGGTACCGGCCTGAGTTCGTTCGGCTATCTCAAAGCCCTCAAGGTGGATTTTCTGAAGATCGACGGCAGCTTCGTGCGCAATATTGTCAGCGATTCTGTCAATCGCGCCGTGGTGGAAGCCGCCAATCAGATTGGTCATGCCATGGGCATTCAGACCGTCGCGGAATTCGTGGAGAACGACGAGATACTCCAATTATTGCGTGACATCGGAGTGGATTTTGCCCAAGGCTACGGCGTGGCCAAGCCGCAGCCGATGGAGGAGTTGTTTTACGGGATCAACCAGGAAATCGGCAGAAAGTCAGCCAAAGGGTAGGCTCGCGCATTTTCGCGCGACTGCAACGTTCAAGGCATGCTGAAGAGCTTGGCAAATTCCGCGCGTTCCTCGTCGCTCATGGCGAGCGCTGGAATCAGGTGTTCGCTGGACGGGAATTCATAACCACAGCGGCACCGTGCCGCCGCAATGGCCACTGACGCGGTGCAATTCGGACAGTCCTTTTTGTCCCGCGGGGCATACAGGCGGGGCGCGGATTTCGCGGTAACAGGTGTTATTTGTGGTGGTTTGGGTTCCGCCACCGGCACCATGCGCGCTTCTTCTTTGACTGCTTTTACAACGGGATCCGGTTGAGTGATTTTGGCGCGCAGGATTTTCTCCGCCTTGGCGGCCTGCGCCTGCCGGAAGGCGGGGTTAGGTGTCGCTGATTGCACCGCCGGTGCAATATCCGGCTTTCTGGCTGATTGCGGCGGTGGTGCAATATCCGGCTTCCTGGATGGCGCCACGGTTGCCGGTAATTTCCTGGAGGTGACGACGGCAACCACCTTAGTCTCGTGTTTCGGGCGCACCGGCGCAGGTGCCGTGGCTACCACATCAGTCAAGACCGGGATGGGTTTGCGCGTAATCCGCACCTGGGGTTTCGTGGCAACTGTGTTCAATGCTGCCGCCCGTTTCCTCGCGGGAGTCACCACGGGTTTAGGGGCGACAGGCCGTGCCTTTGGCGACATTGTCTTCTTCATTTCCGCTATGTGCGCGGATTGCGTCGCCAGGGCGGATTCGGCAATCTGCACTTCAAGTATCGTGGAAGCAACCTGTTCGGATTTACCCGGGTTCGATGGGTCGCGCGCAAATTCGGCCTGCGCGGTTTTGACGGCTTTGGCAGCCTGCTCGACGCGTGCTACGAGGTAGTTTTCGTAGAGTTCCTCGGCCTTCAGCCGGATCTCTTCCGAGGTGAGCGTGGTGTCCGTATCGTCGTGACCAAGATGATGTCCACAAGAGCATTCCCGGGTATCCAGTGGAACCGTGGCCATGCATTCTGGACAGACCTTCTGGAAAATACTTCTTGCCGTCACATGACATCCTTGCCAACTGAGGGGAAAAAGTAACAACTAAGGCTTTGGAAAAATTATAGGCCCCATGCCCGTAACAGGGGTCGGCGCGACGATAGTTGGGGTTGCCCGGCCGACAGGTGGTGCCGAGAACAGGCTGGTCCATGTCCGTTCATCCTGTGCCAAGGCCATGGAACCTGACTTAGGCTCCAGACTCTCCAGGACTGCAGGCATCTGCCTGTCTGGCGCTTCGTTCCCGGATGTGTTGCATGCGATGTTCCCCGCCACAAGGTTCTCTGACATCATAGCGACCGAATGATCATGCCTGACCCCCGAGCGCAGGTGGCGGCGGCGTTTAACCGTGTTGCCGCCGGCTATGACAACCCCGCATCGCGTTTCTTTCCGTTCTGCGCCGATCGCCTGATCGTCCAGCTCAACCCGGCGCGCGGCTCCAAGATTCTCGATGTAGCGACCGGTACCGGCGTGGTGGCCATGGCCGCCATGCAGGCCGTGGGGCACGAGGGCAGAGTCATGGCGATAGACCTGGCCGAGGGGATGCTCGATCGTTTGCAGGAAAAAATCGATAAATTCGGCATCCACAATATCGACTTGCACGTGATGGACGCGGCCGTGCTGGAATTCCGCCGTGAGTATTTCGATCACGTAGTCTGCTCCTTTGGTATTTTTTTTCTGCCCGACATGTCTGTTGGGCTGCGGGAATGGGCGCGGGTGACTAAACCGGGTGGCCGTATCCTGTTCACTGTTTTCGGGAAGCAGGCGTTCCAGCCGATGATGGAATTGTTCATCCGGCGAGTCAAAAATTTCGGCGTGGACGCGCCGGACAAAGACGCGCCCTTTGCCGCGATGCGTCTCGCCGATCCCGAACGCTGTCGTGATTTGCTGAGTGGCGCCGGTCTCAGGGATATCGAGGTGCACACCGAACAGCTTGGCTATCACCTGAAAGACGAAACCCAGTGGTGGGAGGTCATCTGGAACAGCGGCATGCGTGAATGGGTTGAGAGCATCCCCTCGGCCCGGCAGGAGTTGTTTCGCGCCGAACACCTGGCGGAGGTGCGCCTGCTCATGGGCGAACAGGGTTTGTGGCTGAATGTGGAAACACTTTTTGCTGCCGGGACCAAGCCGTCAGGCGCTTAACCCAGGCATTCAGTGAAATCTCACAGAAGGGCCCGGTATTTTTGCAGTCGCATGCGCAGCAACTGACGCTGAATTTTCCAGGGCTGATTCCACGGCAGTCCCGATTGCATCAGAGCCCGGCATAATTTCAGCATTCCTTCGATAGCGTGCTCGCTTTCGGTCGCGGTGTTTTTGCGGAGCCAGTGACGCGTACTTCGGCGGTATCGATCGCGCGCCGTGATTTGACAAGGTGTACATGGCCGAGCCGGCCTTGCGCCCATTCACCGTCGCGGGTTGCCAACCAAACGCGGCTTCCGGCGATATGCCGCACCGGCGAGCCGCCGTGCCATTTGATCCGGAGGCGCGCAGACGACACCCAGCGGACGCCGTGAAATCCAGGGTGATCCATGTGCGCGATAAAAACGCGCAGCGGCTCCTTACTCATTTCTTGCAATCGTTGGCGGTAGTCGGCGGGCGACCCGCAGCCAACGACGATGTTGCCGACAGGATCGTGGAAATAGGGAACATGAACCCGGTCAAAGAGGCGCGTCACCATCGTGATCACGTGCTCCTCCCGGAAGGGAGCAGTAGGTAGTCTCAGGAGATCGGTCAGAAGCTCATAGTCACGTGCATTCATGGCGCGCGACTATAGCTTTCCTTTTATCAAAACAACAGGCTTGATATGCGTTAAGGAAAACATGATGCAGCATCGCTAAAAATATGCGCACTTGCGGCGGGTTTCATCCTGACGGAGGAGGTCACCATGACGGTACTCACGATTGTCATTGTCATTGCGCTGTTGGCAACGGTAGGCACATTGCTTTGGGGAATTGTCTCCATGGCAAAGGGAGGCGAGTTCGATCAGCACCACAGCCACCAGCTCATGTTCGCGCGTGCCGGGTTGCAAGGCATTACATTGTTGTTTTTACTGATCGCCTTGTTTATTGCGGTGAGGTAACCCCGAAGTACAGTGTTACCCCCTCTTGTGCCAGGGGGATGAGCGGATTTTGTCTGGCACAAAGCCTCGGGTAAAATGGCGCCGTTATCAAACAGCACGGCGTTTGCCGCTTCGCACTTACTCTGCTTCATCGCAACAATAAAAATGCCTCATTCCTTTATTTTTGACGTCAACGAAGCGGATTTCTCCGAAAAAGTACTCGAGGCCTCCGATAAGCAACCGGTGTTGGTGGATTTCTGGGCCGACTGGTGCCCGCCCTGCCGGTTCCTGACCCCGGTGCTGGAGAAGGTAACTCAGGGTTACCGGGGGGAAGTGTTGCTCGCCAAGGTGGAGGTGGATGAGAATATGCGCCTCGCCGGGCGCTACAAATTGCGCGGCTTCCCCACCGTCATTCTGTTTATCCGGAGGGAAGAAGCCGGTCGCTTCAGTGGCGCCCGGTCGGAGCAGCAGGTACGCACATTTATCTCCGGACTCGTGCCCGTCTTCGCGTCACGGGATGCGGGTGCCTGAGAGAGGCTACTCGATCTTGAGGCGGATGGTTCGACGCTCACCCGATTCCGTCGCGGCGCTCTCGAGGATGGCGCGGTCGATTTCGTTGCGATGGCCGAGGATGGTGCCCAGGTCGATCCATTCGCCCAGCCTTACCTCCACCGTCGTGGTCAGTTCCTGGAAATCGGCAAGGCCGGTGGCGGGGTCGCGCAGCGTGGACAGGCGCGGCGTGATTTCCATCCGCACGCGGTCGCCGTGCACGCGTGGCAGTACGTCGAAACCGGTCGTGACGTCCTGAAGCTCGATTCCCTGGGCTATCAGGACCTGGCGACGACCAAGCGCCAGAATCTCTTTTACATGCGGTACCGACTGACCGATGTGGATAGAGGCGCGTTGACCATCCAGCGTCATGACCGTTTGGATGGTTTCATTTCGACCGGTCGTCGTGCGCTGGCCGGTCCGGAACCGGAGGTTGTCTTTTTGCACGACGAGCCCACGGCTATCGGAGGATTTTTCCGGCAATTTGATCCGCGCCTTGTCGCCAATCGGGACTTCCCCTTCGACGGAATGAGTAGCGGTGTCACGATCATCCGCAACCCGTTGTTCCACTGTGATACGCAGTTGCCGTTGTGCCACGTCCAGTTGCGCCAGCAGCCGCTCTATTTCCTTCAGATTTCTGTCCGAGGTGCGAACGATCAGCCGGTAATCCATGCCGCTCAGCGCGTCTTCCGGTCCGAGCATGGGACGGATCAGCGGGATGATTTCGCCGGCCGGACGGTGTTTCAGCTGAATAATGCGCGCCTCTTCCGCGCTGGCGTCGGCCAGCACCAGCAAGGCAGTCAGTGCGACCAGCAGGGCAGTGACGGTCAGCCTGCCTCGATCCATGTCAATCCGCGTCGGGCCGGCGCGCTTCCGTGAAATGACGCTGCCAGTACGAGTCGTCAAATCCTGCCACGTGTACTTTTTTTCCGCCGGAGGGCGCGTGCACGAAGCGGTCATTGCCGATGTACAGCGCTACGTGAGAGGATTTGCGGCCTTCCTGCGTGAAGAACAGGAGGTCGCCGCGTTGCAGCTTGCCGCCCGAGATCGGGCGCGTCACGCGGCGCAACTCGTCAGTGCCGTGCGGCAGATTCACACCGCTACGCTTGTAGCTGTACTGAACGAGACCGCTGCAATCGAACCCAGCCGGGGTGCTGCCGCCGTAACGGTAAGGTTTTCCGACCATGGTCAGCGCGAGATTCGCCGCGCGGTTTCCGGTTGTCTCGGATGGATTCTCAACGGGAACGTGTCCGCACGCCGCCAGGGCGTAAAGGATCGGTACCAGGAACAGAACGCGAGGAAAGCGGGCGGACATCGACGGCACGGAAATCACAATCCCGTCGAACGCAGGGAAAGGATTGGTTCGCTGCGGTCCCATAATTCATTGAAGCGCCGCGCGAGCAATACGGCATCATGCGCATTGTGAGGATCAGCGACACAGTCGGGTTTGGCTATGTCCTGCTGATGCAGGTAACCGCGGTGATCGATGACCAGGAACATTTCGCGGATGCCGATATGCTCTTCGGAGACCTGGTGCATGTGAATGAAGTCGCTCAGCCTCCGGCACAGACCGACGAGGCGGTCGTTGTCGCGCAGGGCCTGCTCCGTGTCTTCCACCACGATGCGCGCGAGATTGTTGCGATGGCGCGCGGCGAAACTGGCGAGTGCGCGGGCAAAGCGCGGAGTGTTGAATAAAGAACCATCAATTTGCGGGGCGAAAATGACGATCTCGCGTGTCGCGCTTTCCGCCAGCCCGGCCAGGAAATCGCCGACTTCGTCGCGCCCCCTGATTATCCGACGCGGCGGTTCCGGTTTGCTTTCGGCGGGTGTGTTTTTAGCGGTATCCATGCCAGGGTGAATATTCCTCGCCATCAAGATATATATAGACCACGTGGCGGGAATGGCACGTGTCGGCGGTGCGACCGGGAGAGGGGAACGGCGGAATCAGCTTTTGGTTCTGGCCAGATTTCTCGCCTGTGTTGCCGCGTTACCGGTGTAGCTGGCGGGGGTCAGCGCCAACAGACGTTTTTTTGCGGCGTCGGGGATGTTCAGGGTGCGGATAAAGGCCTGGATCGAATCGCGGGTGACTCCATCCTTGCCGCGGGTGAGGTCCTTGAGTTTTTCGTAGGCCTGTTCCACGCCGTAACGGCGCATGACGGTCTGCACCGCCTCGGCCAGGACCTCCCAGTTCTGGTCGAGGTCCTGCTGGAGCCGTCCGGCATTCACCTCGAGCTTGCCGATGCCCTTGAGGCAGGAGTCGCCGGCGAGCAGCATGTACCCGAATGCCACTCCGAGATTGCGTATCACGGTGGAGTCGGTGAGGTCGCGCTGGAAGCGCGAGACCGGAAGCTTTTCCGCGAGATGGCGGAACAGGGCGTTCGCCAGGCCCAGGTTGCCCTCGGCATTCTCGAAATCGATCGGGTTGACCTTGTGTGGCATGGTCGACGAGCCGACCTCGCCCTTGACCACTTTCTGCCTGAAGTAACCCAGCGAAATGTAGCCCCACACGTCGCGATTGAAATCGATCAGTATGGTGTTGAAACGCGCCAGCGCATCGAGCAGCTCGGCGATGTAATCATGTGGCTCGATCTGAGTGGTATAGGGATTCCACTTGAGTCCCAGCCCCTCGACAAACGACTTGGCCATCGCCGGCCAGTCAACTTCCGGATAGGCCGCGAGATGGGCGTTGTAATTGCCCACGGCGCCGTTGATTTTTCCCAGAATCGGTACGGCCGCCGCCTGGTCGCGGGCGCGTCTCAGGCGATAGGCGACGTTGGCCATTTCCTTGCCGAGTGTGGTGGGCGAGGCCGGCTGGCCGTGGGTGCGCGCCAGCATCGGTTGATCGGCGTAACGGATAGCGAGGTCCGTGATCGCCGCGATCAGCTTGTCCATGCGCGGCAGCAGCACGCCGTCGCGGCCGTCCCTGAGCATCAGCGCGTAGGAAAGATTGTTGATGTCCTCGGAGGTGCAGGCGAAGTGGATGAATTCGGCGCAGCGCGCGATTTCCTTGTTGCCGCGGGTTTTTTCCTTCAGGAAATATTCGATCGCCTTGACGTCGTGATTGGTGGTCGACTCGATCTCCTTGACGCGGCGGGCATCGCTTTCCGAGAAATTCGCGATGATGCCCTCGAGGAGTTTTTTCGCGGCTTGAGAAAAGGACGCCACCTCCTTGATCTTTTTGTGACCGCCGAGCACGAGTAGCCAGCGTATCTCGACCAGCACGCGTCGGCGGATCAGGCCGTATTCGCTGAAGAGCGGGCGGAGCGGAGCGGTTTTGGATTGGTAGCGGCCGTCGAGCGGTGACAGCGCGGTGAGTGGATTCAACAGCAGTGCAGCGGGTGTGGTCGGTTTGTTCATGCGTGCCTGCTTGTGATGGCGTTCCCCGTAGACAGGACTATTTTACCAGATCGAGACGGAAAATGCCGGTTCAGGCATGCGCGGATCGGCTGCCGGCATCGCGTGACACGGGCACGGCTTCTTCAATGACGCCGCCACCCAGACATTCATCGCCGTCGTAGAACACCACCGATTGACCGGGGGTTGCCGCGCGCTGCGGGGTATCAAACACCACGTGCAGCCCGCTGTCATGCCAGGCCAGCGTGCAGCGCTGGTCCGGTTGACGGTAGCGGATCTTGGCGTGCAACTCACGCGGCCAAGTCGCAGGTTCGACACCAATGCCGTGCATTTGGCTGGCGATCAGTGCCTCGCTATACAGCGCCGGGTGGTGCTCGCCCTGTGCGACATAAAGGATGTTGTCGGCGACATCCTTGCCGACGACGTACCAGGCCTCGCCTTCGCCGCCGATGCCGAGCCCGTGACGCTGGCCGATGGTGTAGTACATCGTGCCGTCGTGTCGTCCTTTTACTACGCCAGCAAGGGTCCGCATCTCTCCCGGCCGCGCCGGAATATAGCGGGCGAGGAATGATTTGAAATCGCGTTCACCGATGAAACAGATGCCGGTGGAGTCGTGACGATCGTGATTGGGCAGACCCGCCTCTCGCGCGAGTAGCCGGACTTCCGTCTTGGTCATGTCACCGATGGGAAACAGCGAGTACGCCAGCGCCTCCTGACCCAGCAGGTAAAGGAAATAGCTCTGGTCCTTGTTGGTATCGCGCGCCCTCAGCAGACGATGACGGCCCGTGTGGATGTCGGTGCGCGCATAATGGCCGGTCGCGATCCGGTCCGCGCCGAGTGTCATGGAATGATCGAGGAAGGCCTTGAATTTGATTTCCTTGTTGCACAACACGTCGGGATTGGGTGTGCGTCCCGCCTGATACTCGGAAAGAAAATAGCTGAATACCCGCTCCCAGTATTCGGAGGAGAAATTGACGGTCCTGAGAGGAATGCCGATACGATCGCAGACCGCGCGCGCCATCGCGAGGTCCTCCTCCGCGCCACAGTGCCCGGCGGCGTCATCCTCTTCCCAGTTTTTCATGAACAAGCCGGTGACCTCGTGTCCCGCGCGTTTCAGCAGCAATGCCGCCACGGCAGAGTCCACGCCACCTGAAATACCGACCACGATGTTCATTTCAGTCTAACCGGTGCGAAGCGAGGAGGATGCAGCGATGTGCCCCAGATCCTTGAGCAGATCGAGCGGGTAACGCTGTCCCGCCAGATAATCGTCGAGGCAGCGTTCGACTTGAGGACTGCGGTGACGCGTACGTTCGGCGCGGATTTCCTCCGGCGTCAGCCACAGTGCGCGTGCAATGCCATGGTCGAGTGAACGTTCGGGTTCGTGACGCGAGACACTCCCGATGAAGGTAAAACGCAGGTAAGTCGTTGCTTTTGTCGGGTGCGGCCAGCGGTAAACGCCGAGCAGCGCCTCCGGCAGAAAGTGCCAGGCGGTTTCCTCGAGGGTTTCGCGCACCACTGCATCCACCAGGCTTTCGCCTTCGTCGAGATGCCCGGCGGGCTGATTTAGCACGAGCCGGCCTTCGGCCTTTTCCTCGACCAGCAGGAATTTCCCGTCGCGCTCGACGATAGCGGCGACCACGACATTCGGCTTCCAGATCATATATGAGTATCATAAAAAAGAATTCACAGGATTCACAGGATTAAAACAGGATTAACAAGATTAAAATCAAAAGCTTTACGAATTAATCCTGTAAATCCTGAAAAATCCTGTTAATCCTGTGAAATGGTGTTTACTTCCCGCCATTCACCAGGCGCGAGACTCTCCAAGGTATGGCGGCCGACAGCGTAACGCACGAGGCGCAGCGTGGGAAATCCCACGGCCGCGGTCATGCGCCGTACCTGGCGGTTGCGGCCTTCTGTTATCACGATTTCAAGCCACGATGTCGGGATGGATTGGCGGAACCGGATCGGCGGATGACGCGGCCAGAGGTCAGGCTCGGGGATGCGCCGCGCTTCGGCCGGCTGAGTTCGCTGGCCATCGAGGATCACGCCGCGGCGCAATCGTTCCAGCGATTTTTCATCCGGTTCGCCTTCCACCTGGGCCCAATACTTCTTGGGCAGCTTGAAACGCGGATCGGACAGGCGTTGTTGCAACTTGCCGTCGTCGGTGAGCAGCAGCAGTCCTTCGCTGTCCCGGTCGAGCCGCCCGGCCGGATAGACGCCCAGCATCTTTATATAGGAGGCCAGGGTTTCGCGTCCGTCGGTGTCGGTGAATTGCGTCAGCACGCCATAGGGTTTGTTGAACAGAATCAGCCGGGACATGGGCTTAGTGTACAGCGTTGCCCTTGACTGCCGCACCGGGCGTGTTCTGATGATAGAATGCGCGGCAATTTTATCGGAGCGGAACATGGCTTTCACCCACATTAAAGTACCCGCCGGCGAAAAGATAACAGTCAACGCCGATCACTCACTCAATGTCCCGAATAATCCCATCATCCCTTTTATCGAGGGCGATGGCACCGGTCGGGATATCACCCCAGTGATGCGCAAGGTGGTGGATGCCGCTGTCGCCAAAGCCTATGGCGGCAAGCGTTCCATTGCGTGGATAGAGGTGTTTGCGGGTGAAAAGGCGGTGGCCACTTACGGGAAAGATGCCTGGCTGCCGGAGGAAACCCTGCGCGCGGTTAAGGACTACGTCGTTTCGATCAAAGGCCCGCTCACGACCCCGGTAGGAGGCGGCATCCGCTCACTCAATGTGACGCTGCGCCAGGAACTCGATCTCTATGTGTGTCTGCGTCCCGTGCGGTATTTCAAGGGCGTGCCGAGTCCGGTGAAGCAGCCGGAGAAGGTCGACATGGTGATCTTCCGCGAGAACTCCGAAGACATTTATGCCGGTATCGAATGGTCGTCCGGGTCGCCCGAGGCACGAAAGGTCATCGACTTCCTGCGGCGTGAAATGGGCGTGAAAAAAATCCGATTCCCGGAAACCTCCGCGATCGGCATCAAACCGGTATCACGCGAAGGCACGGAACGTCTGGTGCGCCGCGCGATTCAGTATGCCATCGCGAACGACCGTCCCTCGGTGACGCTGGTGCACAAGGGCAACATCATGAAATTCACCGAAGGCGGTTTCAAGAGCTGGGGCTATGATCTTGCCGGACGCGAGTTCGGCGCGCAGCTCATCGACCAGGGCCCGTGGATGTGCCTGAAAAACCCGAAGACCGGGAAAGAGATCGTGATCAAGGATGTGATCGCGGACGCCTTTCTGCAACAGATCCTGTTGCGGCCTGAAGAATACAGCGTGATTGCCACGCTCAACCTGAACGGCGATTACATTTCCGATGCATTGGCGGCTCAGGTGGGCGGCATCGGTATTGCGCCGGGCGCAAATCTCTCCGACACCGTGGCCATGTTCGAGGCCACGCACGGCACCGCGCCCAAGTACGCCGGCAAGGACATGGTTAATCCCGGATCGCTGATTCTGTCGGCGGAGATGATGCTGCGATATCTCGGCTGGATTGAAGCGGCCGATGGCATTCTGCGGGGTGTGGAGGGCGCGATTACCGCCGGTACCGTGACCTATGATTTTGCCCGATTGATGCCGGGCGCGACCCAGGTCAGCTGTTCCGGATTTGGCGAGGCCATTATTCGCCACTTGTAGGAATGCCGGCGTCAAAAAAAGAAGACCCGGCGGTGCCGGGTTCATAAAGGAAACTTCTGCGGAAATAACGCCGACTATTTGGGAAGAGAGCGTATGTGGGAAGCCTGGGGGCCCTTGGGACCTTCCTGGACCTCAAACTCGACTTGCTGACCCTCTTTCAAGGTCTTGTACCCTTCCATTTCAATGGCGGAATAATGCGCGAAGACATCATCGCCGCCGTCGCTGGGTGTGATAAAGCCGTACCCTTTGCTTGCGTTAAACCACTTTACCGAGCCTAGTGGCATACATCCCCCTCCTGCCGCGGCGGAACGCCGCTATCTTTCGGATTTCTGATAACCACGCCCCTGCTCACACCGGAGCAAAGGCGTAGCTTGGATCATCATCCTTCTCTTTTTATAGGCATGTCAAGCAAGGACCCGGCCGGTGTTTGCCACGCCGGTTACCAGCGGAAAAACGGCGGGCGAAGCCCGAAATTCATGCCACAATCGCCGGGGTTGAATTTTCGGACATGGGTCGCACAATGTACTTGTTGCCTCAGGTCCTGATTCAGGCCGCCCGGGAATATTGGTGTAATCTATAGAATATGAGCGATAAGCCCCAGCACTACCTCGACGGTCCCCTCGTTCAGGAAGCAAAGCCCAAGCTCCAGAAGCCGCAGCTTTACAAAGTCATCCTGCTGAACGACGACTATACTCCTATGGAGTTCGTGGTGGATATTTCTGGAGCGGTTTTCTCCAAGAACCGCGAGGATGCAACCCGCATCATGTTGCATGTGCACCAGAAAGGTATCGGGATTTGCGGGATATATACCCGGGATATTGCGGAAACCAAGGTGCGGCAGGTGCTGAATTACGCTCAGGAGCAACAGCACCCGTTGCAGTGCACCTTGGAGCCTGAATAAGGTCTATAAATTAGAAATAGGGGATGTCTGTTTCAATAGGGAAGACTTGAGTTAATGGGCTTTATGGCCCGGAGGCAATGGCATGTTGTCGCAGGAGCTAGAGTTCTCGCTGAACAGTGCGTTCCAGAACGCGCGCGAAAAACGCCACGAGTTCATTACCGTGGAGCACCTGCTGGCCGCGCTGCTTGATAATCCGTCGGCCGCGCGCGTGTTGCGCGCTTGCGGCGGCAACATCGAAGAACTGCGCCGCAGTCTCAATTCCTTCCTGGAAGAGAACGTTCCCAAGCTTGCTCCGGGAAGCAAGATCGACACCCAACCGACCATCGGCTTCCAGCGTGTCATCCAGCGCGCGGTGCTGCACGTCCAGGGCGTGGGCAAGAAGGAAGTCACCGGCGCCAATGTCCTGATCGCCATTTTCGGCGAAAAGGAGTCGCATGCGGTTTATTTCCTGCACAAGCAGAACATCAGCCGTTTCGATGTGGTGAATTACGTTTCCCACGGCATCTCGAAAGTGCCGGGCGAGACCCAGAATGAGTTACCAGCGCAGGAAGAGAGCGAAGAGAGTGCCACCGCCGAGAAGAGCCCGCTCGATATGTTCTGCGTCAACCTCAATGAACAGGCGCGGCTGGGCAAGATCGACCCCTTGATCGGGCGCGACCATGAAGTGGAACGCACCATTCAGGTGCTGTGCCGCCGTCGCAAGAACAACCCGTTATTCGTGGGCGAGGCTGGTGTGGGCAAGACCGCGATTGCCGAGGGACTGGCGAAGAAGATCGTCGACGGCGAAGTGCCCGAGGTGCTGGCGCACAGCACCATCTATGCCCTCGACATGGGCTCGCTGCTCGCTGGCACCAAGTATCGCGGTGATTTCGAGAAGCGTCTGAAGGCAGTGCTGCAACAACTCAAGAAGCAGGAGAATACGGTCCTGTTCATTGACGAGATCCACACGATTATTGGCGCGGGAGCCGCATCGGGCGGAGCCATGGACGCCTCGAACTTGTTGAAGCCGGTGCTCGCTTCCGGCGATCTCAAGTGCATCGGATCGACCACGTATCAGGAATACCGCAACATCTTCGAGAAGGACCGCGCGCTGTCACGCCGTTTCCAGAAGATCGATGTCGCCGAACCTTCGGTGGAAGAGACGGTGGAAATCCTGCGCGGCCTGAAGAACCGCTTCGAGAACCACCACGGCGTGCGCTATACATTGCAGGCGCTGCGCAGCGCGGTGGAGCTGGCGCATCGTTACATCAATGACCGGCACTTGCCGGACAAGGCCATCGACGTGATCGACGAGGCCGGTGCGAGTCAGCATCTGCTGCCGCCGAGCCGCCGCAAGAAGACAATCGGCGTGCATGACATCGAGGATATCGTCGCCAAGATCGCGCGCATCCCGCCCAAGACCGTTTCCACTTCAGACCGCGAAGCGCTGAAAACGCTCGAGCGTGACCTAAAGATGGTGGTGTTCGGCCAGGATGAGGCGATTGGAGCGCTGGCGACCGCGATCAAGATGTCGCGCTCCGGCCTCGGCCATCCGGAAAAACCCGTCGGTTCCTATCTCTTCGCCGGGCCCACGGGCGTCGGCAAGACCGAGGTCACGCGCCAGCTGGCGCGCATTCTGGGGCTGGAGCTCATCCGCTTCGACATGTCGGAATACATGGAGCGGCACACCGTGTCGCGCCTGATCGGCGCGCCGCCCGGCTACGTCGGATTCGATCAGGGCGGTTTGCTCACCGAGGAGATCGTCAAGCATCCACATTCGGTGCTGCTGCTCGACGAGATCGAGAAGGCGCATCCGGACGTGTTCAACCTGCTGCTGCAGGTGATGGACCACGGGACGCTCACGGACAATAACGGTCGCAAGGCCGACTTCCGCAGCGTGATCCTGGTGATGACCACCAACGCGGGGGCGGATCGCCTGAGCCGCTCGAGTATAGGGTTTACCAAACAGGACCACGCCGGCGACGAATTGCAGGAGATCAAGCGCCTGTTCAGTCCCGAGTTCCGCAACCGCATGGACGCGACGATTCAGTTTAAACCGCTGGACGAGACGACCATCGCGCACGTGGTGGACAAGTTCATCCTCGAGCTCGAAGCCCAGCTGGCGGACAAGCATGTCACCATCGAGCTCGACAATGCCGCGCGTGCCTGGCTGGCTCAGCGCGGTTACGACCCGACCATGGGCGCGCGGCCGATGGCGCGCCTGATCCAGGAACAGGTCAAGAAACCGCTGGCCAACGAACTGTTGTTCGGCAGTCTGGCTTCCGGCGGACACGTCAAAGTCACGGCTCGTGACGAAGGTTTGGCGTTCGATTTTGTTCCCGCCGTCGATAAGACCCCGGCCTGATTTTCCAGCTGTGACAAAAAAGCCGGCGCATGCAAATGCGCCGGCTTTTTTCGTTCAAGATGTCAGAAAGCTAAGGTCAAGGTTAGCACCCCCTCACCCTCATTCCCTCTCCCGCGAGGGGAGAGGGAGGCGAGCCGAGGCGCGCTGCGCGCGCTTTCTTTCTATCGGGCGCGGAAGGTGATCCGGCCCTTGGTGAGATCGTAAGGAGTGAGTTGCACCGTGACGCGGTCACCGGTCAGGATGCGGATATAGTTCTTGCGCATCTTGCCGGAGATATGGGCCGTCACGACATGTCCGTTGTCGAGTTTGACCCGAAACAAGGTATTGGGAAGGGTTTCGGTAATGGTCCCTTCCATCTCGATATGCTCTTCTTTCGCCACGCGCCGCCCTGCTTCAGTTGATTGGCGGCGTATGATGCCGTAGTCGCGCGCGGGCGTAAAGCAATATGATGCCGCCCCGGTCCGGCGGTCGCAGGCCGATGGTTTAGAGGATACGTTCCCGCTCGTGGCTGAGGTGACCGCCGGCATTGGTCGGAAGCCAGGCGACGTAAGGATGTACCGCCTCCGGGCTGATGACGATCTGCATCATCAGAAACCGGGAGACCTCTTCCTGGCTTTTCATCTCCGGGAGGCACTCCAGCAGTTTCTGGTAATGCCACTGGTTCACGTAGAGCAGGTTCGGATGCAGCGCGTGTTCACGGTGATAGTTTTCGACGAGCCGGTACAGAAAGCTGAGCATGGCGTTACACCCCTGCCGGATAGGCCGGCTACTACTTTCCTTTAGAGATGCAATGGGCGTGCCAGCGAAGGCGAGGGGTTACGGCCTAGATCCGATGTGGCTGTCCTGCTGGATCCAGTGGCCGTTGTGGAATATCTCCAGCGGGTGGTAATTGCCCTTGTAGGCCATTTTCGAGCATTCCTTGATCCAGTAGCCCAGGTAAAGCCACGGCAGTTGACGTTCCGCGGCTTGCGCCACCTGCCACAACACCGCATACACGCCGAGCGAACGACGCTTTTCATCCGGATCGAAGAAGGTATACACCGCCGACAACCCGTCCGGAAGGATGTCGGTGATCGCCACCCCCAGGAGCTTTTTCTGCAGCCGGATTTCGTAGAAGACGGAATGGATATGCTGTGAGGCGAGAAAATTGATGTACTTCTTGGGATCGGGGTCGTCCATGCCGCCACCCGGATGGCGCGTAGCCTGATAGCGCTTATACAGGTCGAAATGTTCCGGGCTGTAGAGCGGAGGACGCGCGATGACCGACAAATCCTGATTGCGTTTCCAGATGCGGCGCTGCCCACGATCGGGACAAAAACGTTCGACGGGGATGCGCACCGGGATGCAGGCATTGCACTCGCGGCAATGCGGCCGGTAGACGAGGTCACCGCTGCGCCGGAAGCCGAGCCGCATGAAACTCGCGTACTGGCGGCTGTCGAGCGGTTGGCGCGGATCGAGGAAAAGCGATGTCGCGGTGCGACCCGGCAGGTAGCTGCACGGATGCGGCATTGAAAGGAATATCTCCGGCGGTTTTAGGTGACTCGTCATGCCATTTCCAAATGGACAGAATTGAAACAGTATTTACAGGATAACCCCAGAAATCATTCTTGTGAATCCTTTTACACCGTCAAATCAGGATCAAAGCGCCAGCAGCCCAGGCGGTCGGGTTGTTTGAGCGCCTGTTCCAGCCGCATCATGAAATTGTGGCGGCGGATTTCCTCCGCGCCCAGACTGAAAAGATGCGCCGAGGAAATCTGGCAATCGATGAACGCATAGCCCCAGCGCTCAAGTTGTCTTACCAGGTGCACGAACGCCACCTTGGAGGCGTCCGTTTCGTTGCTGAACATCGACTCACCGAAGAAGGCATTACTCATGGCGACGCCGTACAGGCCGCCGACGAGTTTTCCCTCGCGCCAGGATTCGACGGAATGGGCCAGTCCCCGGTCGTGCAGCACACCATAGGCCTCGATCATCTCCGGCATGATCCATGTGCCGCCGGTTGGATTCCCGGGCCGTGGCAGCGCGCAATGCCGCATGACATCGCGGAAGGCGGTATCGAGAGTTACGTCGAATTCTTTCCGACGCAGTGTCTTGCGCAGACTGCGTGATATTTTCAGCTTCGATGGAAACAGCACGGCACGCGGGTCCGGCGACCACCACAGGATCGGCTGGCCCGGGTTGTACCAGGGAAAGATCCCGTGACGGTAGGCTTCGAGCAGGCGTTCGGCGCGCA
>Ga0209515_10002523_pt1 | contig 28002 bp, 26 predicted proteins | sample Subgroupgradi54m_FD_187454 | JGI IMG/M metagenome (GOLD analysis project Ga0209515, IMG submission 187454) | Subsurface groundwater microbial communities from S. Glens Falls, New York, USA - GMW60B uncontaminated upgradient, 5.4 m (SPAdes)... ... | reverse complement strand
GCAATTGATGAATATATTACAGCCAACAATCAAAATCCCAAACCTTTTATCTGGACAAAGACTGCTGAAGAAATCATTGAGAAGGTTAACAGTGTAAAGCTAATTTAAAAACAGGACACTAGTATCGCTTGTGCGCCAAGAGAAGCTCGCTGCAAGGATGAAACCTTGACTCCAATATTCCCGGAACGGTAGTCCTTATTTGAGTCAATTATTAAATCTGCTAAGTAACCCGTGCGTGAAAAATTGCGAATCCATTTGTTAAATTTTATTCTATTATTATCCGTTGAGTCAAGAAATAACATTTCAGCAAATGCATCTGCCTCTAACTTAGTAAAACGTGCCAACTCCCTTGTAGTTGAGACCGTACGTTTTTGTGCCGCAAACGATGGCAAAGCAAGATATATTGTTAGCAATGATTGCTGTTTTTCAGGCGATTCTTTACCAAAGGCTTCACTAAAAGCCTCGGCCTCGGCTTGAGTCATGCCATCGATTCTTCTACCATGCACAAGGTCAGTCACTTGAATTGTGAGGTTTTCTATACCTTGATCATCAACAATATCATCGAGGCAACGTGCAGCAAGAAGAGTAGCCCTCCACCATTCGTGCTCCTGTTCCGTTACTCTAATACCAAATTCTTCAGCCACTGCTTGGAACATTTGAGCACCGCTTTCGCCCCTCAAGTGCTCAGAATCTTGTTCTTTGCCTACAAAAGTATTGTAGGCAGCTCTTGCTGTATCAAGAACAATGCCCATGTCTGTTTGGAAACTGGCGTGAGCGGCGTAGGCAATATCGGCATAGGCACGAGCTTTTATGAATTCTTCATCACCAGCAGATTCGTAATGGTTTATGTGATTATCTAACTGAAACCTGCCAAATACCGCCGGTTTGGAAACCCACCGTGAGGTTTTCCAGTCTTTTTGTTCAGTAGGGCTAAGAATGTCAAATGTACGCTCAATATCCTGCCTTATAAGAGGACGTGGACCAACCATCGACATAGTGCCGTTATATATGTTTATGGTTTGGGGCATTTCGTCAAGATGCTTGGAACTTAATTTTGTCCCTAAAACAGTTCTCCTATTGTCAGAACCGCCTATTGACGGAGTATCTGGAGGGACGTCTGGTGGCATGGTTCGGAACTTGTAAAACGTAAACGGCTCAAATTGTAGTCCATACCTTGTTTGAACAAAAATAGGATTCATTTTATCAACAGAATGAATAGTATCGGCTATAGCAATTGCAGCCGGTATAAATATCGGCATAAGTGCAGTCATACCAAGTAAGTCTAATGTCCGTTTATGAGAGCTAAGCGTCCATTCGGTACCAACCTTTTCTGGAGAGAGCATATTTATAGGTTATTCTACTATTTTAAATTGAAGTATCAACTGGGAGAAGTATGTGTGACTGGCGGGATTCAAACTCAAATGTTGTAAAACAAAAAGAAATAATTGATCTTAGCTTAAAATTCAGATACTTAAACAGAGTCCAAATTCAAAAGATACTTCATCACAAAGACGCAAGAAGTATAAATACCTGGCTTAAGGATCTGGTTGATAAAGAATACGTAGGAAGAATCTACTCCCATAAGCTTTTTGAGAATACCAAACCTGCAATCTATTACCTGCTAAACTCACCTCTTACTTTACCTTTTCTCCACCACAAGTTTTACAATAACTTTTGTGGGTGAAAATGGTGTAAAGTGCTGCTAAGCCGACTAATATGTATATAAGTCTAGCTAAACTTGAGCCCGCGCCTAAAAGCGAATCTACGAGATTATAATTTAAAAGTCCAACCAGTCCCCAATTTAAGCCACCGACCCAAAGTAAAACATAGGAAACTATGTGTAAGCCCTTCATTCTTATTTATCACCCCCTCTCTTGAAAAGTTTATTCTTAGAATATCCTGAGTATATAGACGATTTTTCCCCAAGTCAAGAAGATTTTTATGGTATAATCATACTATGGGACGTCCTGAGCAAGAAGCGGAAAAAGCACAAAATAGAGGTTTAGAAGTGCCAGTTCATATGCTAAAAGGGTTAAAGCCTGGGAGATGGGATATTGTATGGTGTACATCAGATGATTTTGAAGAAATAATAAAAACGCATAGGTTTAGTGTTGATGGTTTTTTGATAGAAATTGGACGACCTAAACCTTCTGCTATCCCAAGCCATCTTGCCAAGGGTGCCGAACATCAACTTCGTTTTAAAAAAGTAACGATAGACCCCAAGAACTCGTCTTAAATTATCTCCTCTTTTTTGCCGCGAACGAAGCTAATCCATTCCTCTACTACTTCAATAATTAGCTTAAATGGAGCTTCAATTATAAAATCGAAAAGAAAGCTAAAAAAATTGAGACTTGCGATACCGTTGCTGAGCCATTTCCCTACAGATAGAATTGGGATAAAGAAAAAATCGATAAAAGGCCTGAAAAAACTCTCCTTGTCCTGAAGCTGATATTCCTTGGCAATTTGTCGAATGCGATAAGCAAAATAAGAGACTATACTAACAAAAAAGACAAATACAGCCTGACTTATAAAATTAAAATGTAAGAAGCTGAGAATATTGTAAAGTAAGGCAAAAGTTATGATAAAAGTGAGCGAATAGAAAATAGTAAAGACAAAAACCAGCGTAGGCCTTTTTACTCGGGGCTTGCGAATTATAAACGAGACGCTTTTTTCAAAGGATTGATCTTTATCAATAATGTTAACAAAACGCTCATATAGTTTTTTAGTATTGTCCTCACCTGGTATTTTCGTAAACCAGATAATAAAAAACATTAGCGCAGGAGGAAAAAGCGAATTAATGGCCAAAGCTGAATAGTTAATCTCATTGTAAAAAAACAAAGACAGAGGATATTCTAAAAGTAAAGCAAAAATCATTTTAGTCAGAAAAATATAAACGATTGCCTTAAAGGCCAAATTATTCAATCTAGTTCTAGTTTGCGCATATTTTTCCCTACAGAGTTGGTCGACTTCTGTCCACAATGACTGTTTGTTCTCAATTATGTTTTCAACGCTGTTCTTTTGTTTCTTATAAAGCTCTAAAAAAATATTAAAAGGCGGTATCTGTTTCGTGACAAATCTACGCAATCTTTCAGAATAAGGATTTTGAATAAGATCATCGATTTTCTTCAGCATTTCAGGTAATTTTGCAACAAGATCCTTAATTGCCTCCTTGGGTGTTTCAGAAATTTGATTAAAAGAAAGAGTAAACAGGTGAAATCTTAAATAAGGAAGATCACTTTTGTTAAAAGATTTTTCCAGAGTTACATAAAAGAAAGCATTTTTTTGATCTTCAGCCACGTTTTCTATTTTAACCTTATCTTTCAAAACCTGGAAAATATAAAAAGTAAAAAGAGCAGTAGTCTGAGATTCCTGGGGAGATAATATTTCCTCTATTTCACAGGACAAAAGGTCATAAAGAAATTCCGCATAGTAAATTTTTCGTTCCCCGGTTTGACCAGTATTTAAAGCAGTTTTTATTTGTAAATACTTATCTATGATACTTTGGACTTTTACCACATCCTCTATTCCCAGGCTGTCACTGGGGAAATATCTGGCCCACAGTAATTCACGGATAACGTTTTCTCCTTCCCCTGTCCCTTGGGGATTTAAAGCTAATCTTCTTTTTAAGATCCTTTCTATTGCTGCTCTTCTTATTAGATGGCTTTCTCTGTATTCAACCGCATTTCTTAACTTTTCATAGGCCAGAGCAAAAAAAGACACTGTCTGGGAAACAGAAATTTTTGCAGTTTCGTCGGGCGGGGTTTTTGGCTTGATTTTGGTTAAATTAACCAACAAAGCCTTCGTATATTGGGAAAGTGAAATGGGAGATTGGCTTTGACTGACAGTCTTTTCCATGCTCCACAATTATAAGCTACAGTGAAGGCGAATGCAAAGTTTTTTTGAAATCTGCTAAGACTAATCGAGCGTTTTTAAATGCAATTTTTGGTGGTAGCTGGTTCAAGTCAAACCATCCAACCTCGGCTATCTCCTCCGATTGTTTAAATTCTTTTTCATTTGTAGCGCAAATATAAAAAAAGTTCAAGGTTGGTTCTTCCTTCCCTTTTCCATAAAAATCAGGATAGAAATGATTAAAAAGTTTCTTCACTTTGATGTTATCAAGATCAAGTTCTTCTTTGAGTTCCCGTTTCAAGGTTTGAATCGGAGTTTCATTAATTTCCAAAAATCCACCAGGTATGTCCCAGTATCCTTTGTAAGGAGAGAGGTTTCTTTTGGCCAAAAGAATTCTATTTTTATTCAAAATAATGGCCCCTACAGCTAGATGGGGATTAAAATAAAAAACTCGTTTGCAATGTTTGCAGCGCTGCTTATTCTTATTTTTAACTTCCAATTGGGCCAGCCCACAGTTAGGACAAAAATTAAACTGTCTCATTATTTAAAACAGATAATAACTCCTTGTGGATCTGGCCGTTGGAGACAACGAGGGAGGAAACATTATTTGATGAAACAGGTTTTCCTTCAATGTCTGTTATTGTCGCTCCTGCTTGTTTGGCGATTGATAAGCCCGCAGCAATATCCCAAATTTTAGGTTTATCAAAACTGACAAATGCTTCGCAACCTCCCATAGCAACCCAACAGCACATTGTGTGCCTGTCGGCTAGGGTGCGGATTCGATAACTTTTTTTAGCTAGTTTATAGATTTGTTGCCAAACAATCTCAAATTGAACAGGATCCTTTTCATAGGACGGAAAATAAGTATAAACGAAAGAATCGTGAAGTGAATTTATTTGAGAAGGACGAATTAATTTACCGTTTAAATATGCCCCCAAGTTGCTGGCTTGACTAAAAAGTTGATTTGTAGAAGGTCTGTAAACGACTCCAACCAAAAGATCATTTTTATATTGCAGGGCGATAGCCGTATTATAGATTGTAATTCCCTTAACATAATCTTTTGTACCATCCAAAGGATCAATAATAAAAGTATATTCAGAGTGATTCTCAATCATTCCTTTTTCTTCCGAAAGAATATTGAAGTTGGGAAATTTTTTGATCAAGGCTGATATGATTATCTTTTCAGCTTTAATATCTATATTAGTAGCAAAATCAAGCCTGCTTTTATGTTGGGTAATAGTGATTTTATCTTGATGACTCAAAATATATTTGCCGGCTTTTTCTGCAATTTCTTCTAAGAAGTTTTTTATTTTGCTTAAATCTTCAGACTTTATCATTCTAGGGCTAGAGTATTAACGCCTGCCTTAAAATCAATTTCCGGAAATTTATTAAGCAGAGTCTTGATTTGTTTTTTCAAGCCTTCATATTGTTCTTTAGTTTTTCCCTCAAATTTGACAGTCAGATAAGGTCCATTTTGTGAAGCTCTAATAATCAACATTTCATCCTCAGTATCCATTCTTACTCCATCGATCTCCACATAGGAAGCTTTTGGAAAAAGATTCTTAATTTCATTACCAATTTTTTTACTTACAAGTTCAAATTTTACATTATCCGGACAACCTAATTTGATTTCCGGACTGGAGAGATACTGAGGTAGTTCCTGTACGGCCTGATGTAGTGATTTTTTTACCCTAGTCAGATAAGCCAATAAGCGCAGAGTTGCTATGGCACTATCATCGTGTCCAAAATAATTATCGACAAAATAAATATGACCACTCAGTTCTCCTCCAAATGGAGCTCTTTCTTCTTTTATTTTAGCCTTTATAAAAGAATGACCAGTTTTCCAAATAATTGGAATTCCACCGGCTTGCTTAACAACATCTGCAACTTGTTTAGAACAAAGAGTATTAAAAATAATTTTTGCTCCCGGCAAAAAGCTTAAAATATCTTTAGCAAAAAGAGCAACTAAAGTATCGTTCCAAATCAGACTACCTTGGTCATCGACTATTCCAATTCTATCTGCATCCGCATCATAAGATAAACCCAAGTCAGCTTTTTCTGCCACTACTTTGGCTGCAACTCTTTTTTGAACTGCTTCCTCAGTCGGATCAGGAATTCCAACAGGAAAATTGCCATCGGGGACCGTATTTTGCTCTATTACCTGGCAGTTAACCCTGCGTAAAATATCAGGAATAAAAAGACCTGCAGTTCCTGATGAAGAATCCACAACTACCTTAAACTTATCGATTTTATCGATTCTTTTTAGTAAGTCATCGATGTAGACAGCTTTAATATCTTTATTAATCAGTTTTCCCTTAGAACCGCGCGAAGTAAATTTGCCCGAGTTTACTAAATCTCTAAATTCCATAATATCTTCCGTTAACATTGTTTCAGAATATCCCGTACCAAACTTAAATCCGTTGTATTCTTTTGGATTATGAGAAGCTGTGATCATTACTAGGCCACGAGTACGAAAAAAATATTGCCCAAAATAAGACACCTGAGTCATTACCATTCCTATATCATATACAGTAATGCCGGAGTCGATCAGTTCTTTAACAAATATATCACGAAACTCTGGGCTAGATAGCCTGTTATCATAACCTAAAACGCAATCATAAATTCTTCGCTGAAGAAGCCAGGTAGCGTAACCTTTTGCCAGTAAAGTAACCGTTTGGTTATTTAATTCTGAGCCGACAAGTCCTCGTAAGTCATAACCTCTAAAAATATGGTCAGGAACTTTAATCATAGTTCAATAATAAATAAAAGCCGATTAAGAGTCAAGTTTTTATAATCTAGATTGTCACTGGGCTCTAAACCCTATAGTTTATTTAGCAAAAAACTTCTTAAGCTGCTAGTCAAGGTTGCGTTTGACTACGGACTGTCAGGACAAGCCAAATTCGTATACAAGATTGGAACAACCTACATTATTTAGATTATCCTGACACTATATCTGGTAAGCAAATCTTAACGACCTGTGCTAATTTGGCAAAATTTTTAATCTAGCCTATTTGGTCAATCTAAAGCTTATCGGAAGTCCATTTGTGGTATTTTTTGGCTATTTTTCTAAAAAAAACTATACAATTTCATGTTAGATATAGTAACAAGCTAAAACCTCAATTGAGTCTTTTAAACCATATGAATTCCTTCCAGTTTTAGTAGCAATATCTATACCAATAAGCTTATCGTAAAATAAGACCAGTTCCTTCTCCTGCCAAGACTTGGCTTGAGAGGCCAGTTTTGCTCTTTGCCAAGGCTGCAGCAGGGGTAAGCCAGCTCCAGATTTGAGCAAAAGAAGATTTCTTATGTGTCGGGCTAACATGATAAAAATAAACATTTCATTTTTGGAAGTTGCCAGCCGATTTAAAAGCAAAATGAATTTTGGCATATTGGCCGGGTAGCAAGAATCAAGAAGTTGCCAAATATTTTGTATGGGCTTAAATTCTTTTGTCTTTCCTAATTTACCAGTTTTTAGTTCACGCTGGCTCACCCCATCCTCCCAGTCAATAAGCTCAATCGCCGTATTTTTACTGATTTTCTCAAGCAGTTTAACCAGTTTTAAATTTGTCTTTTTTGAAATTTTCTTGTTAAGGTTTTCAGTAACAAAAACCCTCTTTTGACCAAAAAGCGATAGTCTGCTTGATAAGTTTAAAACGCTTTGTTCAAGCTCATCGGGCCCAAGTCTGACAATCTCAAAATCTTTGCTTTTATAATCTTTTTGAAGTTGAAGCAAATAATCCCTTGAGCTGACACTATCCTCCCCACAGATGATTGTTAACATAAGCTATTTTATAGCACAATTTATTGTGCTATTATTTTATCATGCTTGATTTGATTTCAATAGGCAGCATTAGTATTGATTTATATTTTAAAGGAGATTCTTTAACAGCCGATCAGGAGCGTTTTCACTTGGCCGTTGGGGGAAAATATGTTGTTGATCAACTTTACGAGAGCGTGGGTGGAGGGGGAGCAAATGTAGCAATAGGTGGGGTTAAAAATGGACTGCAGACTGCAGCCTTGGGAATTATTGGCAACAATCCTTTCAAGCCCATGATCCTTAATGAATTGAAGGAGGGCGGAGTTTCGTCTCAGCTTTGCCAGTTTCAAGATGATTATTTAAACTTATCTTCGATTTTGTTAACTAAAAATGGAGACAGAACCATAATCCATTATGAGCCCACTAATGAGCACATTTTTTCCTCCCTTGCTAATTTTAAATCCCTGCTTGAAACAAGAGCTGTCTACCTTGGCAATTTGGCCGATGTTTCATTGGCAGAAAGAGAGAAAATTCTGTCTTTTTTAAAGAAGAATAATATTTCAATTTTTATGAATCTGGGCGTCAAGGATTGTCGCCGAAGCATACAGGATATTGAGAAGCTTGTAAAATATGCAGATATTTTGATTCTTAATGCGCATGAGCTAGCGGATATGTTTAAAAAAGATTACCGGGATTTAAATTTTACTTTGGATATTGCTGCAAATTTTAATATTTTAAGCAATAAGATTTTGGTTGTTACTGATGGAGCCAAGGGAAGTTACGCTTATGCCAATGGCAAGGTTTATAAGCAACAAGCCACTAAAATAAGCCAAATCGTAGACGCCACAGGAGCAGGAGATGCCTACACTGCAGCTTTTATCGCGGCCTATTTAAAAAGCAAAAATATACAACTGGCAATGGAGAGTGGTGCGTACTATGCCACAAAAATATTGTTGAAAATAGGGGCCAATTAATAATTTTAGGTGGAAAAAATCTAGCAAGCTAATTTTTTAAACCTTGAACTCTTCTATTTGCAATTCTGCTGATAACTCTTCAGCCTCCTCAGATGTGGTAGTTAGCCAAACACCAATAAAGGTTAACAAGGCACCAATTATAAAGCCAAAAGTTAAATTTTCCTTAAGAAGAATTATTGACCAGATAAAAGTAGAAACAGGCAGAAGATACAAACTCATTGAAGCAACAAGAGGCGTGGATTTACTAATGATAAATTGAAATAAAAAATAAAGACCAACAGTTCCAACACTTCCCACATAAATTAATCCAAAAAGCGCCTCCCGCGACAGTTGCAGCCACCAGCCCTGATGTGTATGAGCCTCTACTGCAGTAAAAACTAATTGGCTGATTACTGTAACTAAGATAAAATAAAAAGTAAGATCAGTAGGTGAATAATTTTTTTGTAATTTTTTTGAAAAAATAAAATAAGCAGATGTAAAAATTGCTGCAATAAAAATTATTGTGTTGCCTATTAAATCACCCCCAAATATTGATTTTCTTTCAATTAGCGGTAAAAAAACAATCAAGAGTGTTCCAATAAAACCAATTGTTATTCCCAAGAGTTTTTTTCTATTAAATTTTTCTCTTAAAAAAAAATAAGAACCAATACCAGTTATAATAGGCACACTTGAGTACAACATTTGTCCTGCCGTGGCAGTAGTTTTTTGTATTCCAAAGTTAAAAAGAACAATGTTTAAAGTCAAAAGCAAAGATAACATTAAAACCTGATTAAGGTGTTTGCCTATTTTGATTTTTTTATTTAATAGCAGTGGAATAAAAAATACAAAAGCAATAAAAAATCTTAAAAAATTAAAGGTAAATGAAGGAATCTCTCTTAAGGCAATTTTTATAAGCGGAGAATTTCCCCCACTTACAATCACATTAAGCAAAATTAAGAAAAAAACAAATTCAGTGCTTGATTTATTTTTCATTTGAGTTCCTCAAGTAAGTTGCGGCCGGTCATTTCTGAGGGTTTGGAAATATCCAAAAGAGATAGTACTGTAGGAGCAACATCAGCAAGAGTTCCGCTTTGCAGTTTGCGCGATCTTCCTTGTAAGACTGGATTAATAGCAATAAACGGAACAGGATTTGTAGTATGTTCAGTTGAAATTTGTCCAGTTTCAGGACTAATTTTTCTTTCAACATTTCCATGATCGGCGGTGATTAAAATAGTTGAACCCAGAGTAAGTCCTATGCTGACAATTTTGCCCAGGCACAGATCAAGAGCAGCAACAGCCTTAATGGAGGCTTCAATATTGCCGGTGTGTCCTACCATATCTGCATTGGCAAAGTTAACTAAAATAAAGGAATATTTTTGCTCCGACATTTTTTTAATTAGAATTTCGGTTATCTCATAAGCAGACATTTCAGGCTTTAAATCATACGTTGGAACCTTGGGGGAGGGCACAATTAATCGATCCTCATAAGGAAATGGTTTTTCTCTCAAACCGTTGAAATAAAAAGTAACAAATCTTTCCTTTTCAGATTCTGCCACACGCAGTTGATAATTTCCCTTTTCCGAGATGATTCTACCAACTGGCATATTAATAATAATTGGAGGAAAAGCTACTTTTGTTGGAATATCTTTAGCATATTCTGTAATGCTGATAAAAAAAAGGTTCCGGATTTTCGGTCCTCTTTTAAACGCGGCAGTAACAATTTCCTCATGAGGGTAATGAGTCTTGTAATATTTAACTGCAAAAGGGTCAAAGGAAAAAGATTGATTGGCCTCCTGTTCAAAATTATCCAAAACAAAAGCTTTGGTCAATTGTCTTGGTCGATCTACTCTATAGTTATAAAAAATAATTGCATCCTCCTCCTGTACCAAAGCAACTGGGCGGCCATTTTCTGCAATATTTGTAGGTTCGATAAATTCATCAGTTTTATTTTCAGCGTAAGATTTTTTTACAGCCTCAATAGCAGAGCTGGCACTTAATCCGGAACCTTTAGTTAGACAAATATAAGCTTTTTCTGTTCTTTCCCATCTTCTGTCTCTGTCCATTGCAAAGTAGCGACCCATTACTGTGGCTATTTTGCCAACCTCAAGCTGTCTAATCTTCTGTTCCAGATTAGTTATGGTCTCAATCGCAGATTTGGGAGGAGAATCTCTCCCGTCAGTTATTACATGGATATAAACTTTTGAAAGTTGATTTTCTTTGGCCAAAAACAAAAGAGCATACAGATGTTCAACAGACGCATGAACTGCACCCTCACCCAATAAACCAATCAGATGCAAACTTCCACCAGTTTGTTTTAAATGGGCTATTCCTTGCAAAAACACCGGATTTTTATAAAAACTGCCATCGGCAATACTCATATTAATTCTGGGCAAATCTTGGTAAACAACTCTTCCTGCACCCAGATTTAAGTGTCCAACTTCGGTATTTCCAACCTCATGTGGTGGTAGACCCACTGCTTCACCAGAGGCGGAAAGAGTAGTATTTGGGTAAGAATATAAATAAGAATTTATGTTACTGGGATTGGCCAAGTAGATTGGATTGCCGGGGCCGGGAGGAGCAAGACCAAACCCATCAAGAACAATTAGAACAACAGACTTCATTATTTTATTTTACTAGCTTTTGGTTTAGGTAGCAATACGCTAGGCCGCAAGCTATAGCATCGGCTTGATCGTCTTGTTTGAGTTCTTTATCAAGTTTTAAGGTCATTTTTAACATTTTCTGCACTGATTTTTTATCTGATTGTCCATAACCTGTAATGGTTTGTTTAATCTGAAGAGGTGTAAGAAATTCCACTTTAATATTTTTTTGAGCTGCAATGAGCATGATAATTCCTTGAGCTTGACTTACAGGAATGATAGTTTTTTGATTTTTGAAATAAAATAATTGCTCAATAACAACAATATCTGCTTTTATTTCATCTACGAGTTGATAAAGTTCATTGTAGATTTGCAGTAGTCTTTCTTCGGTTCGTTTCTCAATAGAGCTTCTAATAAGGCCAGAGGTAATATACTCAATTTCTGATGTGGTTTCTCCTTTTTTATCAAAGGCGGCGTATCCTGTTTTCTCAACACCCGAATCAACGGCAAAAATTTTCATTTTCTCCTTTGATCTTTTTTAAGAAGTTTTATTTGTTCCCAGAGGTAGATTGCGACAAAAACTAGAATAACAAGAACAAGAATCCCAACAACAATTCTATAAACCACAACCGTTGCCAGGTAGGGATTGTTGTACCAATTCATATTCATTTGCCCATTTCTCATCGGTCCATCTATACCCATTTTCCAGTGATTCATATTCCTATAGTCTACTCTTTATCCAAAAACTTGTCAATAGTTTGTGCAGGAGAGTAGCTCTTTCCCCCCAGCCATAGAGAGAAATTTTAGCAAAGAACATTTTTTTTGTTGACTAACTAAAGAGATGGAAGATTGCTACTTAGTACGTCTTGGCTAAATGTATTACTACACTTACACCTAACGCCTATTACCTCGTAATCTTCGAGGAAGCTATAAGGATTTCTAATCTTAAGGTGTGCTTCACACTTGAGATGCATTCAGTGTTTATCACATAGAGATATAGCTACCCAGCGATGCTCCTGTAGGAACAACTGGTACACCAGGGATCTCCACTCCTTGGTCCTCTCGTACTGAAGGAGTACCCTTTCAAAAATCCATGCGCCTGCACCGGATAGAGACCGACTTTATTCGACTATATCTTCTCCGTTTGAACGGAGTTTGGCGTATAGTCTGTGAGGATTCTTTTTAAGATCTTACGTTTTTTGGTATTCATCGAATAAGCTATCTGAACAATCTGATTAAATCCCCTCTTAGTTAGATGATTTTTATTTTTTACAAGCTCCACTACTTTCTTAAATCTTTCAAACTCTCCTCTTTTGATTATGAGCTTATTTTCTAAAAAAGGAATTACACGCTCACTAAGATTGTTTATATCTCTCACGACATAAGCTAAGGTTTTATCTTTTGATTCTGGTTTAGCATTAAGTTTGACATATCCACAACCCAATCGCTTCTTGAGGAAATCAAGAATTACTTTTCCAGAAGGATTTTGAGATACCTTAAAAAAATGAATTACTTGCCATCCATTTAGCGTTTCCTTAGATGGCGCAATTCCTATGTAAAAGCATCCTTCACCTTCGATAAAACCAGTTAGATAGTCGTCTGAAATATGGAACATGATCTTAAAAAGTCTTTCCTGCTGATTATTTTGCTTCCATAGAGGAATCAAAAAGCATTTTTACTGTTCTAATTAAAGTAACGAGTAGCTCTTTGTTTACAAAACTTTCCAGCATATAGCCAAATTTACTATTTCCTTATTATACAAAAAGACCCATGGATAAATTAAATATACTCGATATTTAAACGTCGAAGGAAAGGGACAGCTCGTTTAATAGTACTATCTACTATAGGTCTACTGTCTCACGACGTTCTGAACCCAGCTCGCGTACCGTTTTAACGGGCGAACAGCCCGACCCTTGGAACCTACTTCAGCTCCAGGATACGGTGAGCCGACATCGCTGTCGATTCTTTCGATTATCTCGAAAGTTTAGACTATACCTTCATCCTCTTGTCCCAACATCACGTCAGGAGTAGGAGTCAGCGTCTTAGCTCTTAAAAAAATAAGAGCTCCCTCGCTTTTGGCGAGAAGTCGTTACGGGGTCAAAACAGAAGGAATTTTATACTTAAATTGGCCTAATACAAAAGGCTTAATCAATTCACAAATGTCTTATTCTCCATTTTGGAGGAGTAATAACAAGATTTTTAAACTTACTATACAACTAATCTACCAATGCTTTTTGAGCAAAGCTATGATTAATCTCCAAATGAGCGTTTATTTTCTTTCTCACATTGTGCCATCTCCTAGAAGACAACCAATAAGAATGGACTTTTGTTCTTCTGTCAGACTTCCCACGGTGTTGTCCATTAATACAAATTATATATTAATTTGGAGTTCACCGTTATGAGCTGATTGTTATTTTAAAACAGACTAATAGAATTACTTCTACCACACCCCGATGTTTAAATTAAGGTGCCGAACCGCCTCGTCGATATGAACTCTCGGAGGCGACTAGCCTGTTATCCCCGGGGTAACTTTTATCCGTTAAGCCCCGACCGCAATCACAGCGAATCGGGGGATCACTAACGCCTGCTTTCGCACCTGTTTGGGTAGTCACCCTCACAGTCAAGCTGGCTTTTGCGTTTACACTTACACTGCGATTTCCATCCGCAGTAAGCCAACCTTTGCGCTCCTCCGTTGCCTTTTTGGAGGAGGCCGCCCCAGCCAAACTGACCGCCTAACACTGTTTCTCGATTGCTCGAGATTAGACTCTGGATTTTCAAAGAGAGGTGTTTCATTGGCGGCGTGAGCCTCCCTCCTACGCTAAACAGTTAAAAACCCATTATCAATATCAAGTTTCAGTAAAGCTCCCGGGGTCTTCTTGTCCGGGTGCAGGTAGGCCGCATCTTCACAGCCATTTCAATTTCGTCGGGCAGCAGTTCAAGACAGTTATCAACTCGTTAGACCTTTCATGCGGGCCGGAACTTACCCGGCAAGGGGTTACGCTACCTTAGAACTCTCAGGGTTAGAGCTGTCGTTCACTGGAGCTTGCATCACAACCTTCTTTAATTGCTTAAAGGCAGCCGCGATGATTAACTTACCAGTACTGGACAGGTCTCAGCTCCTATACTTCCCATATTCTGGTTTGCAGGAACCTGTGTTTTTGGTAAACAGTCGGTTGATAATCTTTTGTTGTAATCCCGATTAAATCGGGACAGGGTTTCTCGCATAGCTTACACCCAGCTTTTTTGCCGAGTTCCTTGAACTACCCTTACCCGTTTGCCTTAGTCTACTCGACCAATCCACCTGTGTCGGTTTGCGGTACGGTCACAGATAGCACTCCTTGATGAACTTTTCCCGGAAGCATACGTTGGCAGACTCGCCCGGCTTGCGCCAGACTTGCATTTGCAGCTTGCCTTGCGACTTACTGCTTAGACTCCCATGTAGAAAGCTCTGCTTAGCATACTTCGTCGCTCATCAAGTGATAACGCACTATCCATGGTAGCCGAATATTAACGGCTTATACATCGAACGTAATCCAATTGAACACGTCCTTAGATCCGACTTACCCCCGACCGATTGACGTTGTCGGGGAAACCTTGGATTTTCGGCATGCCTGGTTCTCACAGGCAGATACACTACTCATGTCAGCATTCTCTCTCCCGATAAACTCCAGCCCGGTTTACACCGTAACCTTCACAGTCATCGGGATGCTCCCCTACCTCTTGATTAAATCAAGATTCCGTCGTCGGTAGACAATTTAGCTCCGATCATTTTCGGCGCCTATTCTCCACTCCGCCCGAAGGCGGAGTATTCAGGTGAGCTGTTACGCTTTCTTTGAAGGGTGGCTGCTTCTAAGCCAACCTCCCTGCTGTCTTGGAAAATAAACGGCCTTTACCACTTAAATGTCATTTAGGAACCTTAGACGAGAATCTGGGATGTTTCCCTTTTGCCCGTACCGGCTTATCCCGGTAGGACTGACTCCTTTGCTACAATCTGCGTATTCGGAGTTTAGTTGATCGTGGTCGCCAAAGGCTCCCGCGACCATCTAGTCGCTCTACCCCACAGATCAAAACAAAAGGCTATACCCAAATATATTTCGGGGAGAACCAGCTATCTCCAGGTTCGATAGGCATATTACCTCTAACCACAGATCGTCCCATGTCGTTTCACCGACAACGGGTTCGGGCCTTCCCCACGCCTTTCGGCGGGGTTCACCCTGTCCATGGTTAGCTCACCTGGTTTCGGGTCTCACGCTAAATATAAACGCCCTATTAGGACTCGGTTTCCCTGCGCCTGCGCCTGTTTAAGCAGGCTTAAGCAAACATTTAGCATGAACTCGCTGACTCATTCTTCAATAGGCACGACATCACCCCAGCTTGCGCCAGGACTCTGTCTGCTTGTTAGCCAATGGTTTCAGGTACTATTTCACTCCCCTTCTGGGGGTCTTTTCACCTTTCCCTCACGGTACTAGTTCACTATCGGTCAGTTTGAGTATTTAGCCTTGGATCGTGACCGACCCAGTTTCCCACAAGGTTTGCCGTGCCTCGTGGTACTTGGGAGATCCACCGGGGTAGTTTTCAATTTTGAATACGAGACTGTCACTCACTATGGTTGCTTTTTCCAAAGCATTTTTCTATCAAAAACTACTCCCTACTGTGGCCCCGCAACACCCTAGCTAAAAGCCAGGGTTTAGGCTATTCCGGTTTCGCTCGCCGCTACTTACGGAATCTCATATGATTTCTTTTCCTCTGGTTACTTAGATGTTTCAGTTCACCAGGTTCCCTCCCGACTAAAAGCCGGGTCCTCGTTATTGCTAACGAAGGGGTTATCCCATTCGGAAACCAACGGTTGGTAATGTCTGGTTAAGGACTCACCGTTGCTTTCGCGCTCAACCACGCGTCCTTCATCGGCTCAAACTGCCAAGGCATCCGCCAATGGCATTGGTTCTTCCATCTCTTTTGTTAGTCAAATATTTTTTTGACCTACCTTACACTTGAAATTAATTGTCAAAGTGCTCTGTGGACCTGACCGGGCTCGAACCGGTGACCTTCTCATTGCAAATGAGATGTTCTAGCCAACTGAACTACAGGCCCAGTCAAGATAGTGACTAAAACGTTAGACGCATAAAAAATCACAAGCTTTAACTTGTGTTTTTATTGGGCTTTACGATACTTTTATGAAGGCTGTTAGGAGAGCGGGAATGGCGCTTCCAATAGTGCCTTATGAAAGATTTTTAGTCATTAAGAAGCATTTTAATAGAAAATCAGCCGTTTGTCAACCCATTTTATAGTTCTTTTAGCACCTGTCTCAATTGTTGTTTAGCAGTACGAATCCTACTTTTAAAAGTACCAACTGGTATACCTTCTGCTTCTGCAATTGCCCAACCGGGTTGCTCCATAAGCCCATTTCTTATAACGTAAGATCCTTCTCTTTCTGGTAAAGTACGAAATGCAGTTTCAAGCCTATCTCGTAATTCAAATTGTTCTTCCCACGTTGCAAAATCATCTTCAGCCGATGGGTGCACATCCTCCCCTCTTGTCACAACGTAGAGTTCCTCAGTTCTTTTTCTTGTCGTACTTCTTCTCATATGATCAATGTTGAGACTGCGCATGATCATAAACGCATACTTTTGTGGTGCTTTTTTTTCAGGATCATATTTTCCATTTGCAAACGCTGTTAAAGTTTTAATTACTGTATCTTGAATTAAATCATCAGCGTCGCTTGGTAATAATCTCCTGGCAAATTCATGGAGCCGGGGATATAAATCAGTAAGAAAAGTTCTAGTAGCTTCGGGTTCTCCAGCATTTAGTGCCTGAACCAGAAGTCTATCTTTTTCAACAAGTTCTGGCGACCTTGGCCGATTAGGTAGACCTCTTAATTCGGTAGCTTCAACATACATTGTCTATATTTTACTATGGGTATCTAATTATTTCAACCTTACTGCCTAAATCTATTTTTACATTAATATTTATTTTATTGCCAATAGAAGGAAGAAATGGTTAAGGAACTGGTGCACGATATCTTCTTCTGACGACTTCCTGAACTCCCTCGGCTAAGGCCTCATTATGAGCCGGGCTAGCTAAAGTTGCGCTGGCTGCGATGCCCCCTAAACCTAATATACCCCCAATTATACCCCCCAATACTTTTGTATCAAGAGGTTGTGATGATAATTCCAGGACAGTAGTTCCTACAGCCGCAGCTAGAGATATTGTTAACCATCCGACAAATTGACGAAAAGAGTTTCTCAATTTACGTTGAGTCTCTGGAATATCTATTGCAGCTTGTACAAGATCATATCCGCTCGATTTTCTTGGGTCATTTTCGTCTTGAGGCATGAACCAAATATTATAACGCAGGATTTATTTTGTCAATAATCTCTAGTTGAAAAACTACCTCCTTCACTCTACACTGAAATTATGGTGGTAAAAAAGAATATTGTTTGGTTTGAGGAGGTGGGTAAAAATGACGTAGGACTAGTCGGCGGCAAAGGCGCCAATTTAGGCGAGATGACCAATGCCCGCTTCCCAATTCCCTACGGATTTATTGTCACCTCCACAGCTTACTTTGCCTTTATCAAACAGTCCAATCTCCAGAGTAAAATCAATGAACTCCTGCGGATCATCAACTATGATAGCCCAAATGAACTGCAACAAGTGTCCAAACATATTCAGGAACTAATACACAAGCACCAGATGTCACATCAACTGGCAACAGAAATAGTTGATTATTATGAAAATCTGATGCTAAAGGAGGAAAAATATTTTATGCAGAGAATAGCAAATGTTAAAGTGAGTACAAAAAGGGCAAAAAGGAATAAAGATCCATTGGTTGCAGTTCGCTCCTCCGCAACCGCAGAGGATTTGCCTGGGGCCTCATTTGCCGGTCAGCAGGAAACATATCTAAATGTCAAAGGAGATGCAGTTTTGCTTAAAAAAGTCAAAGAATGTTGGGCGTCCTTATTTACTGAAAGAGCTATTTATTATCGTCATCAACAAGGTTTTGATCATTTTAAGATAGGGTTGGCAGCTGTAGTACAGCGAATGGTTGAGTCGGACCAATCAGGAGTAGCCTTTAGTTTGGACCCGATTACTAATGATAAATCCAAGATTGTGATAGAGGCAATCTATGGCCTGGGTGAATATATCGTACAAGGAAAAGTAACGCCGGATCATTATGAAGTTAATAAAAATTCCTTTGTAATTTTAGATAAGGAAATCAAAACGCAAAAGGTTAAATACATCAAACAAGGAGCTTCCAATGTGGAAAAAAAAGTTGGTAAAAGCGAAGGAGCGCAGCAAAAAATAAGTGATGAGGCCATTTTACAACTGGCTCTTTTGGTTAAAGATATTGAAACGCACTATTTCTTTCCCCAAGACATCGAGTGGGCAATCGAGGGCGACAAGGTGTTTATCGTCCAATCCCGACCTATTACCACAATTAGGAAGCAGCAAGATCAAAAGAAGGATGGAAAAAACTATACTCCCTTGACGATGCCGATAGTTACCGGGGCACCAGCGTCGCCTGGGGTTGGTGTTGGGCCAGTGGTAATAATTCATTCACCTGGTGAGATTGGAAAAATCAGCAAAGGTGATATCATGGTGGCCCCGCAAACTAATCCAGACTATGTGCAGGCAATGAAGAAGGCGGCGGCAATAATTACGGAAAAAGGAGGACGAACCTCCCACGCAGCCATAGTTTCGCGAGAATTGGGTATCCCAGCTGTAGTTGGAGCGGACAAAGCTACTCACATTTTAAAAAATGGGATGGTGGTGAGTGTGAATGGGGCAACCGGTGAAATTTTTAAGGGAAATGTTTTATCCAAAGTGAAGTTGGCTGAAAATTCATCCTTATCTAGCACTCACAGTCGTCTTGCCTCAAAACTTAAAACTCTCACAAAAGTGTATGTTAATCTTGCAGAGCCGGAGCAGGCAGTAAAAATAGCTAAAATGGACGTTGACGGTGTAGGTCTTCTTCGGGCTGAATTTATGATTGCGGAGATGGGAGTTCATCCCAAAGAATTCATCCGAGAAAAAAAAGAATCCATATTTATTAGCAAATTAACTAGAAATTTAATTACATTTGCAAAAGCTTTCAGTCCGCGGCCAGTTATTTATCGAGCATCTGATTTTAAAACAAATGAATATAGACATTTAGTTGGAGGGAAAAAATACGAACCACAGGAGGAGAATCCTATGCTTGGTTGGCGCGGAGCATCAAGATACATCTCAAATCCTGCTGTTTTTGGGCTTGAACTAAAAGCAATCAATGAGGTCTGGTCTCAAGGTTATCGCAATATTCATCTGATGATTCCTTTTGTGAGAAGACCATGGGAGTTGATAAAAATAAAACAAATAGTTGATGGCTATGGTCTTTTTTTACTGCCTGGATTTAAATTATATATTATGGTTGAGGTTCCCTCCTCTGCGCTGGAGCTGGAAGAATTTATAAAAGTGGGCATCGACGGGGTATCTATCGGCAGCAATGATTTGACCATGATGATTTTGGGTGTAGATAGGGATAATGCAGAGGTTGCACCAATTTATGATGAGCGAAGCCCAGCGGTTTTAAATCTTTTAGAATATATTGTTGCAACATGCAGCGAAAATAATATCCCCTGTTCAATATGTGGACAAGCGGCCTCAGATTATCCTGAAGTGGTGGAAAAGTTGATTGAAAGGGGTATAACTAGTGTTTCGGTTAATCCCGATGCGATAGACAGGACAAGAGAACTTATTTACACCATAGAAAAGAAGCAGTTTAACAGGATAAAAAATAAAAACGAAGATCACACTTATGGCTAAAATTAAGCAAATTTTTGCTTACGAAATAATTGACTCCAGAGGTTATCCAACTGTCGAGGGAAGGTTACAACTGGACAGTGGTGTGGAAGTTACTACCTCCGTCCCCGCAGGAACTTCGGTGGGAAAATACGAAACTCCGGAGGTAAGAGATGGCGATGCACATAGGTTTGATGGTATGGGAGTATCTAAGGCGGTACAGAATATAAATAATTTGATTGCACAACATCTGGTGGGGCTTTCTCCTTTGCAACAGAAAGAAATAGATGAGTGGTTGTTTCAGGCCAACGTTGCCAATAATAACAAAATAGGTGCAAACGCCATATTGACTGTGTCGCAACTTATTGTAAAAGCGGCGGCTGCCGATCTGAAAATTCCTTTATTCAACTATATTAATCAACTTTATAAAACTTTGTTTAATTCCCAAATAACAATAGAAAAAATTCCTACTCCAATTTTCAACATAATCAATGGTGGTAAACATGCAAACAACAATTTAGAATTTCAAGAGTTTCAGATAATTCCCTCTTCTTCATTTGCCTTTAGTAAAAGCTATCAAATTGGTGTAGAAACTTTTCATGAGCTAAAAAAAGTATTGGAATACAGAAATGCCAATATTTCTGTTGGTGAGGAGGGTGGATTTGCCCCTAATCTTTCTACCAATACTGATGCTTTTGAGGTCATAAATGAAACAATAGGCAGAAAAAATTTGCATCTTGGTTTGGATATATTTCTAGGTGTAGATATGGCATCGTCCCACTTTTATAAAGGGAAAAAATATTTTGTCAGATCAAGGCCAGATCCAATGAATACAGAACAGTACATAGAATTTCTTATGGAGCTTATCAAACAGTATATATTTTTACTTGTGGAGGATCCCTTGGACCAAGATGATTTTGAAGCTTGGGCAAAATTAAATCAAATACTCCCCAAAACTGTTTATTTGGTTGGGGACGATTTGCTGGCAACTAATAAAGATCGGTTAAGCAAAGCAATAGATACAAAAGCCTGCACTACCATCCTGGTAAAACCAAATCAGATTGGTACAATCTCTAAAACACTTGAGGTAATAGATGTAGCAAGAAAAAACAATTTCAATTACGTTGTTTCGCACCGATCGGGAGAGACAAATGATAGCTTTATCGCTGATTTTGCAGTCGGGGTACAATCGGACTTTGTAAAATTCGGCGCACCATCACGGGGCGAGCGCGTGGCCAAGTATAATAGACTTTGGCAGATTGAACGAGAAGAGCTTAAAATATGATTGGAAAAATTAAAGGCAAACTAGCAGAGGTAGATGGAAACATAGGTTTGATCGAAACTTCCTCAGGATTATCTTATGAGATTTTTTTAACACCCTCACTGCTAAGCTTAAACAAAGTTGGCCAGGCAATAGAAGTTTATACTTACCTTCAGGTCAGAGAAGATGCCCATACTCTTTTTGCTTTCCAGACCAAAAATGAGTTCAAGTTATTCAAGATGTTGATTACGGTTTCTGGTGTTGGGCCAAAGACTGCTTTTTCAATAATTTCTTTTTCAACTGATAAGGATTTGACTGATGCTGTAAGAGGAAATGATATAGCTTTTTTCTCGCGCATTCCAGGATTGGGAAAAAAAACTGCAATGAAGATTATTCTGGAGTTGTCGCAAAAAATGGATGCTGAATTTAAATTGGAAAAAATGTATCTTTCAGAAGAAGATAAAACCGTCGTGGAGGCGCTGGTTTCATTGGGCTTTAAGTCAGGGGAGGCAAGGCAAATCTTAAACAAATTACCAAAAGAACTCTTCTCGGTCGAGGAAAAAATCAAAGAAGCACTTAAACTAGCCTCCAACCACAACAAACGAGTATAATTAGAATATGAGTGATTTGGCTTCTGACAATATTGTGCAGAAACTGCGGCCGCAGAAACTTGATGATTATATCGGACAAGCCAATGCAGTCAAGACTCTAAAGATGTTTATTAAAGCAGTCAAAGGTCGTGGCTCTCCGTCTGAACATCTTCTGTTTTATGGGCCACCTGGAATTGGTAAAACGACACTAGCTCATATTATCGCTTATGAACTTTCTGGAGAGATAAAAGTGACCTCGGGTGCTGCTGTGGAGCGAACAGGAGATCTGGCAGCAATTTTGACCAACCTCAAAGACAGCGATGTGCTATTTATTGATGAAATTCATCGTTTACCAAAAGTTGTAGAAGAAATTCTCTATCCAGTGATGGAAGAATATGTTCTGGATATTGTTATAGGCAAAGGTCCAGCCGCAAGAACTGTAAGATTGCCGGTGCCTAAAATTACTATTGTTGGCTCAACCACTCGTTTAGCCTTACTCTCTGGGCCGCTGAGAGATAGATTTGGGCTAATCCTGAGGTTGAATTATTACGATGAAGCTGACATAGAAAAAATTATTACGCGCTCAAGCCGGATTTTAAATCTTCCTATTACTCAGGAAGCTGCCAAAGAAATTGCCAAAAGATCCAGAATGACTCCACGGATCGCCAACAGAATCTTACAAAGAGCCAGAGATATGTTTGATGTTGATAAACATACCCAAATAGACGATGAACTACTAACTAAATTATTTGATTTGCTGGAGTTGGATGAGTATGGTCTTACAGATATTGATAGAAAATATTTGCATATCCTGGGAACAAAGTTTCAAAACACCTCTGTTGGTGTGGAGACAATTGCCTCTTCCCTATCTGAAGATAAAAGGACGATTGAAGAATTTATCGAACCATATTTGCTTCAACTGGGATTTATAAAAAAAACGCCGCGGGGAAGAATTTTGACCCAAAAAGCCCTTAAACACCTCAAGATTCCCTTCAAGAAACCTCAGGAGAGCAGCAAACTCTGATATAATCTCTTCTATATCCACCACCTCTGGTGGTGACTATGGAGAAGGTTTAACCGTATCATTTACAATAAACATAGCTTCAGCCTGAAAGGCGCTCAGAACTGAAGCTATGAAACAAACATACAAACGGTTATCCCACAGCGTGTGGTTATGTAAGTATCATATCGTATTTTGCCCGAAATATCGATTTCATATGTTGGTGGGCAAAGTAGAGGTGATGGTAAGAAATGAGCTGTACAGATTGTGTGGCATGAAGGACATGATCGATATTGAGGAGATCAATATTCAATCTGATCATGTACACATGATTCTGTCAATCCCTCCCAAGTACTCGGTCAGTGAAGTCATGGGATGGCTCAAAGGGAAAGTTGCCATTAAGCTCTTTCAAGAGCAGAAAAAGATCAGTAGCCTGTATTGGGGCAGGCACATCTGGGCACGAGGCTACTGTGTATCAACCATAGGCCTCAACGAAGACCAGATACGAAAGTACGTAAAGTGGCAACAACAACGTGAACAATTAGGCTAGAATTTATTATTAATTTGCCTTTCAGGCTGTAGTGCATGCCACCACCTCTGGTGGTGGTATAATTGACTTTCTTCAAGAATATGAGAGGCTATACTCCCGAAAAATACGTAGACCTTGTTGAGAACACTCAGAATATCCATCTGCAAAATTTTATGGCAAGAGAAAGAGATTTTATTATTGGAGTCCCAAATGTTTCAACCAGAACATTTGTTGATCTAGGAGCCGGTTACGGGCGAGTCCTGAGAGATTTAGTAACAGCAGGCAGAAATGTTGTTGCAATTGAGATAAACCCCGATATGTTTGAAGAATTACGACGAAGAGCACAAGGTTTTGACAATGTATCTGCTATCGAAGGAGACATTCTTAACCTACCTGCTCTTCTGAAGGGCCAAGAGGTACAAAACCCCGTATTTTTAATCTTACAAAATACCCTAGGAACAATAGAAGGAGATTATCAAGAATTATTAAAAGTGGTTGTTGAAGAATCTAGAAAGCGAAATGGGGAGCTAGTTTTAGGAATTCTTCGACAGCCCGCATTAGGAGATTGGGGATTGGAGTTTTATGCTAGTTTGCAAGATATGATTGGCGAGATTGATATGGAGAAAACTGATGCCGAAGCTGGAATTTTAATCAGCAAAACAGGTTATGTCTCAAAGTGGTGGACTGATGAGGATATAGAAGGTCTTAAAAAACTCGGCCGAGTAGAAGGTTATCTAGTTGATCCAGACTTTTGTGTCTTACGCCTGAGTTTTAACCGAGCGTAGGATTTGATTTAAAATATGGCAGTTAAGAAAACACGAGAAGAACTTTTAACAGAAATTTTTTCAATAATTAAGAAAAATCCGGGAATAAGACCTTCTGAAATCAACCTGTTATTAGGTATTCCTCATACTTGGAATCTTCGCAAAGCGCTTATCAAAAGAGGCCTAATCCGGAAAGAAAAACACGGAGCAGCAGCTTATTATTATCCCCAAAAGTCGTAAAATATGCTCTGCAGTAAAGGTTATTTAATATGATATGGCACTAAAAAAGGATCTGACTGTTACCGAAATAGAAGATTTCCTTTTAAAAAGTGACATTAAAGACGCAATTAATTTTGATATTACGCCTATTTTGCACCTGAAAATAGAGCAAGGAGGATATTTTGGAGCGTCTAGGCAAATTTTATGCATGGTTGATTTTATTGGTGCTTTATACTGCGGCAATAATAAGGAAACGGGATCTACTAAGAGTGCAGTCAAATTTATAAAAGAGGTAATGGGCAGTCAAGAAATAGACCCAAAATATAAGGAGAACGGAGAAATTTTATATGAAATTTACCGTCATGGGCTAGTTCATTTATATCAACCTAAAAAACTTACTTTAGGCGATAAAAGAAAAATTGAATGGTGTGTACATAAAGGAGGAAGAGTTGATAATATAGAAGCCAAAGATAATGAACAGAATAAAATTGCCATCAAAAACGCTCACCACATGGATATTGTTAAACATACAGACAGAGAGTCTTACTTATTGATAATAAGCCTTGATTGTTTATTTGAAGATCTTAAAAAAGCGATACTAAAATACTCACAGTTAATAAAAAGTGATAAAAAATATCTGTGCAAATGGAACAAGGTGGCAAATTATATTTCTGATTATCATCTTTCTAAAAAACATAAAAAAAATAACATTTTATATAAGAAAAATTAAAAGTTTTATGAACCTTCAGCTTAAAGTTTATATTCTTTTATGAGAAAAATATTTTTGTTTATGTTGACAAGTCTTGATGGGTTTTTGAGGGGCCTAATCATGATCTATCGTGGCATATAGTTGATCAGGAGTTTAATAAGTTTGCTGTAGATCAAACAAGTGAAGTTGGGACTCTTCTTTTTGGCAGGCGGACTTATCAGCTTTTTGAAGATTTTTGGCCAGTCGCTCATAAAGATCCAAATATTTCCAAGGAGGATCTGATAATTGCAGATCTGGTAAATAAGATGCCTAAAATTGTTTATTCTAAAACTCTTAAAAATGTTAAAGAGAAAACCAATTGGAAAAATGTCAGTCTTCGTCACGAAGTTGATACGAAAGAAATAAAAAAATTGAAGAAACAATCTGACCGTAACATTGCAATCTTTGGGAGTAATAACTTGGCAACATCTTTTTTAGAAAAAGGTTTGCTTGATGAGGTAAGGATTATGGTAAATCCAATTGTGATTGGTCAAGGCAGCACTTTATTTAAAGGTATAAAAGGCAAACATAGATTTAAACTTCTCAAAACAAAGACCTTTAGTAATGGTAACGTCTTACTTTACTACCAGGTGAAATAAGTTATAATCAAGCCTTAATGCTTAGAAAACCGCGGAGCATACAAAGGATATATATTTATCTTGTATTAGGAAATACCTTGGCCGCCTCTTTTATCTGGGGAATTAATACTATTTTTCTCTTAAGCGCGGGCTTGAGCAACTTCCAAGCCTTTATGGCTAATGCTTTTTTTACTGCTGGCCAGGTCCTTTTTGAAATCCCCACAGGAATAATTGCCGATACCTGGGGTAGAAGAGTTTCATATCTTTTAGGCTGTGTGACACTTGCTGCCTCAACTTTGCTCTATCTTTATATGTGGCATATCCGCGGTCCTTTTTGGGGTTGGGCTGCCTCATCGGCTCTTTTAGGTCTTGGATTTACTTTCTTTTCAGGTGCTCTTGAAGCATGGTTGGTAGACGCACTTCACGCAACAAAATTCAAAGGGAGTTTGGAGAGTGTGTTTTCAAAAGGGCAGATTGTTGGTGGCGCTGCTATGCTTACCGGTTCAATTGCAGGGGGAGTAATTGCCCAGTATACAAATCTTGGTGTCCCATATATTTTGCGAGCAGTTGTTTTGATGGCTAATTTCGCAACCGCCTTTTTCTTAATGGAAGATTTAGGCTTTCAGCGGCAAAAAATGGGACATCCTTTAAAACAGATGAAGACCATATTTATCAGCTCTGTAGACAACGGCTTGAAAAATCCGCCAGTAAGGTGGGTAATGATTGCAGCACCATTTGCGACCGGAGTAAGCTTTTATGTTTTTTATGCTTTGCAACCTTTCCTGTTAAAGCTTTATGGTAATCCGAAAGCCTATGGTATCGCGGGTTTAGTTGCGGCTCTTGTTGCTGGGGCTCAAATTGCAGGAGGTATTAGTGCAGTACACATTAAAAAATTATTTAAAAGTAGAACTACCGTACTCATCTTGGGCACTTTCTTTACTGGATTGATTTTGTTGGGAGTAGCCTTTGCCAACAATTTCTGGCTGGTTCTTATTCTTATTTTTATGTGGGGTTTAATATTTGCTGCCCTTTCGCCGATTCGCCAGGCTTATCTTAATGGAATTATCCCCTCCGCTCAGAGAGCTACAGTTTTATCTTTTGATTCGCTGATGGGTTCAAGTGGAGGGATTTTTATTCAACCGATCTTAGGAAGAATCGCAGATATTTGGAATTATCCTCTTTCTTATGCTGGAGCTTCAGTTTTTCAATTAGCAGCTATTCCTTTCTTACTACTTGCCAAGAGTGAAAAGGCAAAATCCGACATCATTCGCGATGAAAAAACAACTGGACAAGTGACAGAGAGTATACCTGAAGCAATAAAATAAAGCAGGCTAGGAAATGAATTGTCTTGCGAATAAATCAGCCTCTTTCTCCTGTTTGCGAATTTTCTGTTTCGTTTGTCGCTCCAAAACTGAGTTTCTGTGACCAAGAATAACATGTCCGATCTCATGGGCTATTGAGTATCGAATCTGTGCAGGGTTCTGATGCAGAAGATCGTCGCTTAAGAAAATTAAATGTTGATCTTTTAAATCATTACCTGTGAAAGTAAAAGCCCAAGCATCATCCAGAGTAGACATAAACCAACAATTGGCTGTAATTTGCTTGAGGATATTTCTTGGCATATAAGATAAGGTTTCACAAACGTAAAACTTCATGTGATTTGTTCCAACAAGCTTTCCTTTGAATGCATGATAAATTGCTCTAAGATCTTTTGTCACAGGGAAATTGTAACAGTTTGTGATAAGATAAAAAATCCTGTGGTAAAGTAAGTGAGGTTGTTAAAAAGGATGATTTTCTCAAAGCTCTTCCAAAAAGGAAAGAGGGCAATTTTTACAAATAGATGGTTAATTCAACTTTCACCAAACTTACACCGTTTCTGCTTGCGCTGAGCTTTGGAGAGTTGTTCTAAACACAGTCTTAAATTTTGTAGATTATATGCTATAATATGCTCTAAACTTATGAACCCAGCACGAAAAAAAATCCTCTTATTTTTGTTACTTTTAGTTTGCTTGGCTCTTTGGCCACATAAGATTCAGGCTGCGGAATTTAATTTAGCACCAACTAGAATTATCATCCCCAAAATTGCTGTAGATTTGCCTGTATTTACTGCGCACATAGCTTATAATACTTGGGAGGTACGAACAGATGGTGCTTCTTTTGGAGAAGATACTGCTGAACCGGGAAATCTAGGCAATACCGTTATATTCTCCCACGCAAGGCCCCGTCTTTTCATAGATTTACCGCACTTGCAAAAGGGAGACTATATCCATGTTTTTACTCCGACAGACTGGTTTGTATATAAAGTTACCACTGTTATGATTGTCCAACCTGAAAATACAGTCGTCATCTTTTCAAGTAGTAAACATGAACTCACTATTTTTA